>Ga0265295_1000024_pt1 | contig 298821 bp, 285 predicted proteins | sample Munlansysbiofilm_FD_192503 | JGI IMG/M metagenome (GOLD analysis project Ga0265295, IMG submission 192503) | Leachate microbial communities from a municipal landfill in Southern Ontario, Canada - Methane capture system biofilm | ecosystem: Engineered > Solid waste > Landfill > Unclassified ... | reverse complement strand
TGGTTACAGTAATATAACAAAAGAATTACTTGTGATTTTAGAGGAAGTTAAATAAGATCATATGAAAAATCCTTTGTTTATTGTGCAACTTAAATGGATTAAGGATTTATTCTTTTATGGAGATGAGATAATTATGACGCTCACTTTTAGTTTTAGATTAAAACCTATAAATATGTTACTTTGGCATTATAGACGGTTTTCAACCATGTAAAGGTAAACATATTTTAGTCAATTTTGATGTTACTTTGATACACACAACGTTGATTTTGCAAGCAATCTAGTCGTGTCAACGCATGTTGAAACTATCACATTGCTTCCTCTAAAAAAGCGCTTAATAAAGCTGTTTATAAATAGTAACTAAGGGTGATTTTACCTTTTAAATGGTAAAGATGCCTTTTTTATTTTCTAGCCATTGTAAGAACATATTTTTAATTCAATTGGACTGAAAATGATAGTCGATAAGCATCAAAAAAGGAACGGGGTAAGTTAAACGTCACAAACTGTATAGATAAAAACAAAAAGGGAGTTTATAAAATGATAATAATTCAATATGAAAAACGTTTTTTTAGTAGATATGAGGAGAAAGATTGCTTCTTCAGATAGAATATAAAAAAAGGTGTCAATCTCAATGATTTCAACCACCAGTATTGTGATATAATAATCATAATAAAAAGGGCTTATTCTTTACCTTTGAGTCCTGTTGTATATATGGAGGTTATGGATGAAAAACTTGATAAAAAAACCATGGTTTATCGGTAGTTCGCTTATGGTATCTTTAGGGATTAGTTATGCACTATTGCTTGCTACAATGAATTTAAAACTTGGAGATCCTTATGATGTAAGTCTTTTTTCATTGTCAAGAAATGTGACATCGGGGACTTATATGAATGTTCTAGCACTGATTACGGTTCTTATGTTTTATGTTCTGATTGTGCCTTTACTTATCACAGCTTATAACTTGTTTAAAAAAAGAAACAAAGGCATCATGCTTGGTTCAATCGGCTTATTGCTTTTATCAAGTCTGTTGTTAGCTTTATTTGTATCAACAGGTTCACAAACAGGGTCCTTGCTTGTTTTAATCATTTTTTCGATGGCATTTGAATTGTTTGCACTTGTGCTCTCTATCTATCAAAAGAAGAGGATTACGATTGAAGTTGAATCCATCACTAAATTAGACGACAAAAGTCGTCAAATTGCATTTAAACTATTATGGATTGATGCTTTATCAATTTTGGTGTTAATGACTACTTTTTTCATTCCTCTCTATACAAGAACTGACACAACCCCCACCCATCACGCTATTCTTATAAGGGCTTTATTTAGTGGCGATACAAACATTGAGGTCGTTGCCTACTTTTTAGTAAGCTTTATGGCTTTGATTGGGACATTGCTTTATTTTGCTAATGTTCTATCGAACTATTTCTTTGATCAAAAACAGTTTGTGATTAAGTCAAAAGATATTATCAATTTAACACTTGCACTGACATTTACGTTTTTCATCGCAGGGTTAGTCCTTAATATCTATTACACATTGAAAAATGTGCCTGTCCAAACGGTTGCTTTTATTCCGGTTTTGTTAATGATCAGTGTTAACTTTTTACATGCTGTTTTTAAAGGGTCATTTTATAATCTTCATCCGGTAGGTAAGCCGAAAATAAAAGTCAAATACGCAAAGGTTGAGCCTGTATTATATACAGTTTTATTGACACTCGTGACGGTTGGGCTATTATGGTTGCCAATTATCGTGATGAAGGTCTCGTTTGGGACCTTCGAACATTCCGTGAGAATGACTGGATTCAAGATTTTAAGAGACTATGCTGATTTAGAAAACGGATATCGTATGGTCGCCTTTGTATTAGTTGTTATGTTGATAGCTTCCGGAATTAGCTTGGTGACAACCATCACCAGTTATCTTTCAAACAGTAAGACATTTAACTCTATAGTGAAAATGAGTGCCGGCGTTAATGTGTTTTTTGTATTCATTGTTGCGATTTCTGGCTACTATTTTAAAATTGCTCAAGCCATTAATGAGGCTGTTATCATGGATATGTTTGAGTTTTATGGTGTTATTTTACCTGAAGGGTATGATTATACTTATGTCATTGGAACAGATGCTATTTACGCTTTATTTGTTTCGCTGGCTATTCTTAGTGTGATGTTTTTCAGAAAATCATTTGAACGCCCTTCGTTAGATACAAAAGATAATTTGGATTTTGCTTTTAACGAAGCCAACCATTCAAATAAATTGGGTGTGGATTCTAACGATAACGAAGCTAATTCCAACACGTTTGATCCTGCCCCTGCCTTGACCTTTTTAGATGGCCAGGTTGAATTCTATCAAAAGGATTTTACGCAAAGACAAACCAAAGCTGTCACAGGAAAGTCACTTAATGATTTGGTCATGTTTGTGGTAGATTATGCTAAAAATTCTAGATTACACTTGTCATACACGCCAGAAGACATAGCAACATTTATTGCAGGACTTGGCGCAAGCAGACTGTCTGTTTTACAAGGTATGTCAGGCACAGGTAAGACAAGCTTGCCTAAGATATTTACAGAAGCAATCCTTGGAAATTGTGAAATCATTGAAGTGGAATCTTCTTGGAAAGATAAAAATGAATTATTGGGGTACTACAATGAGTTCTCAATGATATACACCCCAAAGAAATTCACACTGGCTTTATACAAGGCTGCACTAAATAAAGACATCTTTACAGTCATTTTATTGGACGAAATGAACTTATCGCGTATTGAATACTATTTTTCAGATTTTCTGTCTTTGATGGAACATGAAGAAAATAAACGCGCAATCAAACTTTTAAACATCAATATTAACCGCAAAGAAGATGGAAAAGAGGTCGAATATCGTAAACTGATTCATGGAAACACTTTAATCGTACCACTCAACGTATGGTTTATTGGGACCGCGAACCGTGACGAATCGACTTTTGTGATTTCAGATAAAGTATATGACCGTGCTCATACGATGAATTTTACAAAACGTGCGCCTAAAGTACGTAATTATACCAATCCAATTGACCAACAGTATTATGACTATAACACAATCAATGAGCTTTTAGAGAGCGCGAAAAAACTAGGTAATTTTGATGCAGAAAAGAGTGAATTGATCAAGAGTGTTGAGCTTCTGTTAGCACCATTTAACATTTCGTTTGGGAATAGAATACTCAAGCAAATCGAAGAATTCGTAAACGTTTATAAAGCATGTTTTATGAATGAGGATGTCGAAGATGAGGCAGTAGAGAAAATTATTTTGAGCAAAGTCGTTCAAAAATTAGAAACCAAAACCATTGATGACAAAGAGAAATTAGAAGAAGCGTTTGAAAAACTCAAACTTTACCAATGTGCGGAATTTGTTCGACGATTAGATATTGACTAATATGTTGAATTCATTAGATAAAGATAAGATTGAAGCTAATAAACGATTTACTTCTTTATTAAAAGGGATTGAAGCGTTTATTGAAAGACATCCTGTTGTAACTTATATTGAATTTGATTACTATGTTGTGCACGATATGACACTGTTTTCGATTGAGCCAAACTTTGACTTTGAATCATTGGAACAAACCATTGAAAAGCTCAATAAAGCCATTCCAGCCATCAAGCGCATCTTTAGCAAACCGATTATTGTATTAAAGGATACCGACGATGTTCTGCCGGTTGAAAATGCGAGAATCATCAATCAAAACACGTTTTTACATTTGGCTAACCATAGCCAACACGTAGAAAATATTACCAAAAAAGGCGTCAAACCACGGAAACTTCTAACGCGTGTATATGAAGACGACTATGCCATTTATGAGAATGTCGTATTCTGTAACCTTGTGGATGAAATTCTTTATTTCATAGCCAAAAATAGACGGATACTTAATAACTTGTTATATACGAGCGATATCATGAGATTTAACTTGTTGGAAAAAGTGAATCACTTGAATTATTTTCTAGCGATTGGAAAACTACATACAGGGTATATAAGAGACTTTGGACAATACTTGAGTCTTTCAAATAGGCTGTTGGCTGAACTTAATCAAATAAACAAAGCCATCCAACCTAGACTTAACAAAGCGGTTTACTTGAAAAACAAACACAGAAATCAATCCTTGCCTCTTAAAAAAACAAATATCTTCTTAATGCAGAAAGACTATAAACAAGTCTATAAGACTTATAAGTATCTCTCAGGTAAAGGCGTCATTAAGCCAGAGTTCGATCTCAACACGGATCAACAATGGATCAATCATTATTATCAAAAGTTCGTTCAAATGCTTACTTTGTTTTCACTTTCTCATTATAATTTTGAATTGGATCCTAAAGTAAAAATGGATTTGAACAATTTGCATGTTCAGTTTACTTATCTAGATTGGAAAGTAACCCTTCAAAACAATGAAAACGATTCTTTATTACTGTATTTTAAAAAAGATACGTATTATCGAATTATGATTGTTGGTGATCACTATGATATTGACAAAATCTTAAAGGAGAAAACAAAACGTCGATTGCATGATGTCGTGATTGTAAATCCAATTGAGGATGATTATTTAGGTAGTGAGTCTGTCTATGTCTCAATGGATGACATCGATTCTTTTAGGCGAATTCAACAAGTCATTTTAAAAGGAATGATTTACTCAGATTCTAAAAAAGAAGTGTGTCCATTTTGTGGGGGCAATCTTCTGGAAATCAAAGGTAAACCTGCCCATCAATGTAATAACTGTCAACTTCAAATATTGAAAGCGGTATGTACGAAAACGAATGAATCCTATTATTACACACGTATTCCCAATCACGCATACAAATCTATTCAGTCTAGAGATATTAAAGATGACAACTTCTTATCAACTAGACACATAGAAACTGAAATGTTTTATAAAAACATAACGAAATTAGATGAACATTCAAACATAGTGTGTCCTCATTGCAGGGGCATTCATAAAGAAACTGAGTTTGAAAAAAAATAATGATTATGGTTGACAAAAGACTTTATTAAGCTTATAATCATCTCAAATCATAAATGCAGTGAGAAGAAAGAGTAATTGATTTAATTCATCAAAGAGAGCCTCAGTCGGTGAAAAGAGGTATGTGATAATCAATGAACATGGTCTTTGAGCAGTATCCCTGAACCATTTAGTAGGGGATATCGGATACTCCCGTTAACGAGTTAGAGTATTAAGTCTTTTAGATGCGTACTCGATTAAGGTAGGCTATTTGTCTATAAATTAAGGTGGTACCACGGGTAATCTCGTCCTTTCAACAACAGTTGAAGGGACTTTTTTTTATCATAAGGAGGGTTTGCATGATAGAACTAATCGGTATTAACAAGTCTTACGAGACTAAAAATCATACATTTGATGTACTAAAGAACATCAATCTTAAACTGGATGAACGAATGTGTCACGGCATCGTCGGATACAGTGGTGCAGGAAAATCCACTTTGGTTAGACTGATGAATGGCTTAATTAAGCCATCAAGTGGAAAAATTCTGATAGACCAAGTCGATCTTTTCAATCAAGATAAAAAAACAATCAATGCCTTAAGACACCAAATTGGATTTGTCTTTCAAAGTCATAATTTATTAAGTCAGTTAACCGTTTATGACAACGTCTTGTTAAGTTTAAAAATAAGTAAGTACCCTAAAAAATTAAGACATAGCCGTGTGATGGAAGTGTTAGATCGAGTGGGTTTACAAACTAAAGCGTTTAGTTATCCTAAGACGCTTTCGGGTGGGCAACAACAAAGAGTAGGCATTGCTAGGGCAATTGCAACGAAACCCAAATATCTGTTATGTGATGAAATCACTTCAGCATTGGATGTCACTACGGCTCTAGAAGTTGTCAAAGTATTAAACGACATTCAAGCACAAGAACAAATAACCATCGTCTTCATCTCTCATCAAATGGACATCATTTTAGCAATTGCAGACCAAGTGATTGTGATGAAGGATGGACAAATCGAAGAAATCCAAGAAACGAAAAGACTCTTTATAGATCCATTGTCTGAAACCACAAAAATGTTATTAAAACAGGGGCAATTAGATGATTTTAGAGCGGATCATACGTATCAGTTGATGTATGATTCTAACTGTGTTTATGAAATGGTTTTATCAACCATGATCAAACGTTATATGGTAGATTTAAGCATACTCTATGCACAAACCATTTCGATTAAGAAAGAAATCATAGGCATCATGATTATAAAACTTAAAGGCGCTTTTTTAGCAGATGCTCTATCTTTTTTAGAAAGCCATCAAATTCGGGTGAGTCCCTTTAATAAGGAGATGAGTTAAAAATGCATTTCACAAGTTATGAAAAAACCGTGATCACTGAGGCATTTAAAGATACTCTTATGTTGTTGTTTACAACCGGGGGATTGGTCTTGATTTTCGGTCTATTTATTGGTTTGGTGCTCTATTTTACTGAAACAAGTGAGACAAGAAAAGGCTATGTTGCACATAAAACATTTGGGGTTGTGATTGACATTTTCAGATCGATTCCATTCATTATATTAATGATTATACTCATTCCATTTACGGTTTTAATCATGAACACAATGTTGGGACCCAAGGCCGCAATTCCGGCACTGGTACTCAGTGCGGGCCCCTTTTACGGTAGAATCATCTATAACGCTTTAAAAGAAATTCCAAAGGGACATATTGAAGCCATTAAGGCTATGGGTGCTAACCGGACAACATTTATTGTGTTGTTGATCAAAGAATCGCTTCCGAGCCTAATTGCCGGTTTTACCGTTACGATGGTATCATTGGTTGGCTTTATTGCAGCTGCTGGCGCAGTAGGGGCTGGCGGACTGGGAGATTTAGCAAGAAGAAGGGCACTCACTATGGATTACGATATGATGTATGTATCAGTGGTATTACTCTTAGTAATTGTATTATTCATTCAAATAATCGGCGATTATGCCGTTAAAAAAATAGATAAAAGATAGGAAGAAAAACATGAAAAAAATCATAACAACTTTAGTATTAACACTCACACTTATTAGTTTGTATGGGTGTCATAAAAACGACTATGAAGTCATCAAGATTGTGGCTACTTCAGTGCCACACGAAGAAGTTTTAATCGAAGCCATTCCACTATTAAATGAACGCGGATATACCCTAGATATCACAGTCATTTCGGATTATAGCATAGGAAATCCGGCCGTATCTAATGGTTCTGCAGATGCTAATTACTTTCAGCATCTACCCTATTTGAACGCATTCAATCAAAGCGTTGACTCTACTAAACAATTGATCAGTGTTCTAGGTGTACATATTGAACCTATTGGGCTATATGGGTCAAATAAATCAACGCTTGATACGCTTTCAGATGGGGATAAAATCATTATTAGTGACAACGCCTCTGATTATGGTAGAATCATTCAATTTCTAGTGAACCTAGAACTCGTTACAGCCAAAGAAGGATTCAATTCTGAAAACACCTATCATGATCCAGAAGAAGCCATCGAGTCAAAGAAGGTTAATTTTAGCTTTCAAATCATCGAAGCAGCCTTGTTGGTACAAGCACAAAAAAATAAAGAAGGCGCCTTTATCTTTATCAACGGCAATTATGCATTAGAAGGCAATCTATCTGTAAGCGAGCGGCTCTATGTTGAAAGCGCAGAAGATAACCCATTTGTCAATGTACTGGCAGTAAGAAAAGGGACAGAAGACGATCTTAAAATTAAAGCATTGATAGAGGTGCTGTCTTCTGAAACCATAAAAGCGTTTATTACCACTCGCTATGGCGGAGCTGTAATACCTGCTTAAATAAAAAGGATTGTTCGAAAATGAACAATCCTTTATTATTGTGGGTTAACATGTACCATGCAATGGATGACATCATGCTTGGACTCAACCAAATCATGAACGCCTTCTGAAATCTCATGAGCAGACTCTAAATCGAGTTTTTTATCTACACTGATTTCGACGTCAACATATAAGTTTTTAACATGCATTCTAACTTTTAAGTCATCAATAGATAAAACGCCATTTACAGATAAAACGGTTTGTTCAATTGCAGATACAGTGAGTTGACTGGGTGCCTCATCTACTAAAAATGATACAGCATCTTTAAGAATGGATAAGCTTGTTTTTATGATGATGATGCCAATTAAAACGGAAGCAAAGTATTCAACATACCATAAATCAAACTGTGACAAGACGATACTAATTAAACTAAATGTCGTGGCAATAACATCAAATAAATGATTCATTGCATCTGCCTTCAAAGAAGGGGATTTATATTTTTTGGCTGTTTTGCTATTGATTCTATAAAGAACCACCTTGATGAATATTGCTGTAATCGCAACATAAATGGTATATAATTCTGGTTTGACGATTGAGGAAGTATCTAAACGATGAAAGAAGAAACTAAACACAGCTTCAACTCCAATCCATCCACCAGTAAAAAACAATAAAAGACCTAACATGAAGTAAACTAGAGCTTCGTATTTTTCGTGGCCATAGGGATGATTTGCATCAGGCCCCTTATGAGCAACTTTGATGAAAACAAACAGTGTGATGCTGACCAAAACATCAGAAAGGGAGTTATACCCATCACTGACTAAACTTGAGGAATGGCCCAAATAGCCAAACGAGAGTTTTAGTGCCGCAAGCATAACATTTAAACCAAGACTTATTAGGATTACTCGTTCGATGATTTTTTTCATAAATACTCCTTTAAAATAAAAAATATCTGGGGTGCTGTCCCACAGATACTAAAGGTTTCTGTTGCCCAAAGGCCCGGCTGCACAATCCAAAGGGATTGCCGCTTGTTCAGTCTTAAAAAATAGAAAGTGTTTTAAGATACTCATTCATTTTAGCAAATACCTATTCGTAATGTCAATGAAAAATCATTAGAATATAAGTATAGCATTTTTAGAGTTAACCTTTATTAAGTGGTGTAAAAGTGGTATAATTCATATGTTTAATTAAAACATAAGAGGACGAACATGAAAACGATTGTATATCAAACTAAGGATCTTGATAATCCTGATAAAATAAAATCTTTGAAAGAACTTTTAAATGACAATAAATTGGTTGTTTTTCCAACTGAAACTGTTTATGGTTTAGGTGGTAACGCCTTAAATCCAGTCTCTGCTAAAGCAATATATGAAGCAAAAGGACGACCATCGGACAATCCACTTATTGTCCATATCGCAAGAGCGAGTGATGTGTTTTTATATGCAAAAGATATTTCTAGTGATGCATTGAACCTGATGGCGCATTTTTGGCCAGGTCCAATCACATTCATTTTAAATAAGACAGAGGTCATTCCAAAAGAAACAACGGGTGGCTTAGATACTGTGGCCATACGTATGCCCAATCACCCAGTTGCCTTAAAACTGATTGAAGGTGCAAAACTACCTATTGCGGCACCATCGGCTAATATTTCAGGTAGACCTTCCTCTACAGAATTCAAACATGTGTATGAGGATTTTGATGGCAGAGTTGATGCTGTAATCGACGGAGGACAAAGCATCATCGGATTAGAATCAACCGTGATTGATGTGACTGCTAAACCAACGATATTGAGACCTGGCGCAATTACAAAAACCATGATTGAAACGGTGTTAGGTTATAAAGTTGAAGATCTTTCGAACACTAAGCCAACAGAACAAGTCAAATCGCCTGGTATGAAATATACGCACTATAAACCTAAAGGGGATGTGGTGTTATTACAGGGGAACTTAATCAAGGCTCTCAACTATGTTAAAGCTCAAAAGGATTCAAACCTTAAAATGGCTGTTATATGTCCCAATCAATATGAACACGTTTTTAAAGATTTTAGACTCAGACTGATAGGGAATGTAAACAACTCTAATGAAATTGCCAGAAATATTTTTACTTCCTTAAGGGATATGGATGAGTGGCATATCGACAAAATCTATATTTACTACAATCAAACCGATGAAGTTAGTTATGCGGTGATGAATCGTCTTTTAAAAGCATCTGGATACCAAGTCATTGATTTATAAGCAATCCGTTTAACCTTTTTGATTGTTTTAGATATAATAAAGTCAAGAAGGGGGTATTCGTATGAAATTAAATCAAAATGTAGGTTCAATGGATAAAATGATTCGTTATATTTTAGCCCTAGTATTCGTGATAACAGGGGCGCTTTTAATTGAGTCTATCCTATGGTTAGGTATCGCTTTATTTGCGATGGCAGCTATGATGGTGTTAACTGCATTGTTTAGCTTTTGTGGTCTTTATAAGATTTTTGGTATTAACACATGTAAGATTAAATAAACAGGGTAACCTGTTTTATTTTTTGATAAAGGAGTTTCGATGAAAATTTTAGTTACGATGCCGAAAAAAGATTATAAAAAAACAAAATGGATCGGTGAGACACTAATGAAAGATGGGTTTATTCATGCAACCACTGTTGAACTTGCTTATCGTATCATTGATAAGTTTCATGATGGATTGCTTTCAATTTGGATCGACACAGAGCTTTTAATAAGTCCAGTCAAATTTGAAGATAAGAATAACAATAAATTGTTTTATCCTCACATATATGGCCTTATTAATCAAGAAGCTATTATGGATTGTGTCGAGATGGATGTCAATGACATCATTGATAAAAAAGGTCATTTTGAAAATGCCAATTATATTTAAGGAGATAAACTATGAAAAACAACAACACTCAATTAACTGAACTGCAAAGAAAAGTAGCGCTAGAAGGTTATACAGAACCCCCCTTTGATAATGCCTATGACCAAGAGTTTCGAGAAGGCATATACGTTGATATTCTAGACGGAAAACCACTATTTTCATCTAAAGACAAATTTGATGCTGGGTGTGGATGGCCAAGTTTTGCAAAACCAATTGAGACAAACACCGTAAAAGAAAAGCCAGATTATTCGCATTTTATGATTAGAGTAGAGGTTAAATCTGAAGCGTCGGATATTCATTTGGGTCATGTTTTTGACGATGGACCCAAACAATCAGGAGGATTAAGGTATTGTATCAATAGCGCATCCTTAAGGTTCATTCCAAAAGAAGATATGATAAAAGAAGGGTATGAATCCTATCTACATTTACTTAAATAAACACTGTCAAACAGTGTTTTTTTAAGCAGATAATGTGCATTTTGAATAGATAGTTGATATACTTTTTATGAGAAAGGGTGATGATTATGAACATAGAAATTTGGTATGACTTTGGCTGCCCTTTTTGCTATATAGGGCATAAAAGACTAAAAAAAGCATTAGAACAGTTTGATCACAATAACGAAGTCAAAATTACCTATCAACCTTATCAAGTTAATAAAGAAATGCCTACCTTTATGAAGTTATCACCAACAGAGTGCTATAGTAGACGTCATGACATTACATTAGAGGAAACTTTAAAGATTTTCAGAATCTATGAGGCCATCGCTAAAGAAGAAGGTCTAGATTTTTCATACAATCATATTTGTTTTACTAATACACTAGATGCGCACCGTCTAATGGCTTTTGCAAAAACCATGGATAAAGAGGACGTTGTGTTTGAACTCATCATGAAAGCATATTTTGAACAAGGCATCAATATTGCTTTAAAAGATAATCTTTATGACATAGCAGAGAAAGCCGACCTTCCAATAGAGATGGTCAAAGAAGTGATGACATCCGATCGTTATTCAAAAAACGTTGAGGCAAATAAACAATTATCAAAACAAATAGGCATTCAAGGGGTCCCCTTTTATGTCATTGATGGTGAGTATGGCATATCTGGTGCTCAAGATAGTGAGTATTTTCTTAAATTGTTAAAAAGCATATGGCAACAAAACCATACTCAAAATACTGTTAATAAACTTCATACCATCCAAAAATCGTATTAAGGAGATAACGCTTATAAAAGGGCGTTTTTTTCTTAGTATAAATACTAAAAAACCATGTAAAACACATGAAAACATTTTCATACGTTTTAGTCTTTACTACTTTAGTGTGATAAAGTATAATGAAATCACAGTTAAATAAAAGGAGACTAAAAATGAGAAAATTAGCAGTATTAGTTTTAATGGTATTGGCTACAGTTAGCCTAGTTGGATGTCAGTCGTCCAAAACAGATTTAGAATATATCTTGGATAAAGAGACCTTTGTTGTTGGCTTTACAGACTTTCCACCGATGGGTTATACAGAAAATGGAAAAGCGACAGGTTTTGACATTGAACTCGCAGAAGCAGTGATGGAAAAACTAGGCGTAAAGCTTGAAACCAGATACATTGATTGGGATGCAAAAGTTCTTGAATTAAAATCTAAAAAGATTGATGCGGTGTGGAATGGATTAACGATTACCGAAGAAAGAAAACTTGAAATGACTTTCTCAAACCCATATTTCGACAATAATTTAATCATTATTGCGAAAACCACAAGCAACATTAACACGATTGCTGACTTAGAGGGTAAGAATATTGGTGTTGAAAATCAATCTAGCGCTGATATTGCAACAGCTAAAAATCAAGTGATCATGAATGGTGTTGAAGCTGTTAAAAAGTATAACACCAGTGCTGAAGCGATGCTTGCGTTAAATGCAGGACAGGTTGATGCGGTTATTGTAGATGAAATCTATGCGAGATATAAAGTGTTAAAAGAAACTGAAGGTTATTCGATTGGTACTGAGATTATTGGTAGTGAACAATATGGTGTGGGATTCCGTTTAGGGGATGAGAAACTTAGTGCACGTATTGATGAGATTATCGATGAGTTATATGAAGATGGGACGATCACTGAATTATCAATCAAGTATTTCGGTGTAGACTTGTTTGTTAGAGACTAATGACTTACTTTGGTTTAATCGCCAATAACTTGTTAGAGGGGACGAAAGTCACTCTAACAGTTTTTGCTTTAACGTGGGTGTTTTCAATCCCATTAGGTTTGTTGCTCGCGATGCTAAAAAACACAAACTTAAAACTAATTGGGCGGTTATTAGATTTTTACACTTGGATTATTAGAGGCACACCGCTACTATTACAACTGTTTTTTGTCGTATATGGGTTACCGATATTGTTTGGCGAATTTTTCTTAATGCCAGAAATACTGGGTGCAGTCATCACATTTATCATTAATTACACTGCTTATTTTATCGAAATATTTAGAGGAGGTATGAATGCTATTGCGAAAAATCAATACGAGGCAGCTTCCGTCTTATCTCTTTCGAAATCACAAACTTTTATTTACGTTGTGTTGCCTCAAACCATTAAGAAAACATTACCTTCAATCGCTAATGAAACCATTACGCTGATCAAAGATACTGCACTCGTAAGTGCCGTAGCCATTTCTGATTTAATGAGAAATACAAAAGATACCGTCGCACGTGATTTTAGAGTAGAAGCCTATTTTTTAGCAGCAATAATCTATTTAGTCCTTACTTATGCAATCGTGTATCTGTTTAAAAAAAATGAAAAGAAGAAAGCATTTTATAGGTAGTTATATGACCATTTTAAGTGTAGAAAAGTTAACTAAAAAATTTAAAGAAACCCTCGCTGTTAAAGACGTTTCATTTGATGTTCTATCTGGAGAAATTGTCTCTATTATTGGCCCATCTGGCTCAGGCAAATCTACATTGCTTCGCTTGATATCCAACTTAGAAAAAAAAGATTTTGGTACCATCCGGTTATTTGATGTTGAGGTTACAAGTTCAAGTGCTGCAATCAAAAGAGACCTTTATAAAAAAGTTCAGTTTATTTTTCAAGACTTTGGACTGTTTGATCATTTAAGTGTGAAAGACAATTTGTTGCTAGCCCCACTAAAAGTTTTTAAACAAGATAAAAAAACAGTGCTTACAGAAATGGCCTATTGGTTAAACGAGTTTAATTTAAGCGATAAAGTCGATAGTTATCCTTCAGAATTATCTGGTGGACAAAAACAGCGTGTCGCTATATTAAGAGCGTTATTGACAAATCCGAAGCTTATATTATTTGATGAACCCACTTCAGCACTGGATAGAGAATCGGTTAATGATTTAACAAACATTATCATGAAGTTAAAAAACAGTGGCATGACCATTTTGATCGTCACACACGATATGTCTTTTGCTAAAGCAGTCTCACAACGATTGCTTTTTATGGAGAATTCTAGTATCATCTTTAATGAATACATAGATAATATTAATGACCAAATGGAGCGTTTAAATAAGTATCTAGGTTAAGGGTGCATTATGGAGATCAAAAGTCAGTCGAAAATTGAATTATTTGAAGCGATATTAGCATTGAAAGATATCAAACAATGTGAAGCTTTTTTTGATGATTTATTGACCAAAAAGGAACTTGATGCGATGACGCAGAGACTGCATGCTGCTAAGTTATTATTGGCAGGCAAAACTTATGATCAAATTATTAAAGATACACAAATCTCATCCACCACGCTTTCAAGAATTTCCACCTGTATTAGATATGGTAATGGCGGATATAAGAGTGTACTAGAACAAAAAGATAAGTAAAAAGAGCAACTCGAATGAGTTGCTCTATTTTTATCTAAATATAATCACTTTTTAAGGTTGCATTGCACCAAATAATACCAACCAAGCTAAAATAGACTTAGCGACCAAACTTAAAATGATATAGACTCTTTCACCATATAAATAATCTGCCCATTTGCCTATTTTTAAGTATTGTAAAATCATGTTAATAGGGAAAGTGTTGAAAGCGACAAAGTAAGTCCCAACGATTGCCCAAACAAACCATGGCACTTGATCAAGATTGCCAGTACCAAACATATAAAGCAGAATGACTACCCACGGTGCAATTCCCGCAAATGATCCGTAAATAAATGGCCCCCATTTTACTTTCTTCTTATCCATACCGGCGTTTAACAATTCCATGTCTAGACCGAATAGGTTCATTGACGCATTCACGATGAAAATCAAAAGAAGGGTTGCGATGTCATAAACACCAAACAAAGTAGCGATTAAAACAATCATCACTGAACTTGAAAGTGCATATTCAAACCATCTAAACTTATTAATTCCGATTTGAAGATCATTATTATAAATTTGGTTAGTCTTCTTTGGAATGGAAATAATGGCATGTGCCAAAGCTGAAAGCAGTAAGAATATGGCAACCAAAACACCAAATGGCAATTCGAATAGCACTCTGCTTGTTACTTCGAGTGCTTGAGTTTCGGGGTTGTAAAAAATATAAAACTGTGTAACACTTGGTTTAAACTCACTGATTTTTTGAATGACTGTCGATGCCAAAAACAACATCATGATGCCTTGGACAAGGTGTAAACCACCCATAATCATGTTAAAACGTTTAAGCTTCATTAATCTTTCTTCCATCATAAGTCCTCCTTAATTACTTACATTATACCATTATTTTGAATAAACAATAGTGTTTCGAAACTACGTAATTTAGCCACTTTTGGATTGACAAATAGTCAAAAAAGTTCTATTCTATTGTTGGGAATGAAGTGCTCCCATAGCATACGCTAAAACCGCCTGAATGGCTAATGACTTCTACAACATTTTTTGTTGTAGGCTTTTTTTTTAAATTGGAGGGACTTATGTTACTTTCGCTTTCATATATGTTGTTATTAGGGCTTTTGCTCGCTTACGTTTTTAAATTAATCAAAATACCTGCTTTAATAGGCTTTGTTTTAACGGGCATCATACTTGGGCCTTTTGTGCTTAACTTGATTGATGCTTCCATTTTAGATATTTCTAGTGAACTCAGAACCGTCGCGCTTGTTGTTATATTACTTAGAGCAGGGTTGATGTTACGTATCAATGAACTTAAAGAAAATGGCCTAGGCGCATTATTACTAACATTCTTGCCTGCCACTTTTGAGATTATGGCAACCCTTGTATTTGCTACCCAGTTTCTAAATTGGTCATGGATCGATGCTTTTATGCTTGGAACCATACTTGCAGCGGTTTCACCTGCTGTAATTGTACCGAGAATGATTGACCTTATTGATAACCACATCGGACAAGAACATAAAGTGCCTCAAATGGTCATGGCAGGTGCATCTGCAGATGATATCTTTGTAATCTTATTGTTTAGCTTGAGCATTTCGTTTAAACAAACCGATCATTTTGAACCACAATCACTCATTATCTTTCCCTTTCAAATCTTTATTGGCATTGGATTAGGATTAGTCATTGGGTTTTTACTAACTAAGTTTTTCAAACAATATCACATGCGTGATACTGTAAAAGTGTTAATCATATTGGCCATTTCGTTTCTACTATTGGGCTTTGAAAAACAATTCATTGAGTATAGTGGGTTATTAGCGATTTTAAGTTTGGGCATCATGATTCTAAAAGACTATGAAATACTTGCTAAAAGGCTGCTTAAAAAATATGAAAAGATTTGGGTATTTGCAGAAATGCTATTGTTCATTTTAATTGGCGCTTTGCTAGATTTATCTACCTTAAAAAGTGTTGGACTGACTGCCGTTTTGTTGATCGTATTTGTTTTGGTGATTAGAAGCATAGGGGTTGTTGTATCAACCAGTACAACCAAACTTTCACTAAAAGAGAAGACATTCGTTCTTATCTCTTATATGCCTAAAGCAACCGTTCAAGCATCTATAGGTGCGATTCCGCTTCAAATGGGATTTGATAAAGGACCAGAAATACTAACAGTTGCGGTAGTATCTATCCTGTTTACCGCGCCAATTGGTGCTTATTTAATGGACTTATTCAGTCATAAACTACTCATTAATTCATCAACCGAAGAGGACCATTCATGAAAAACTACTTAGATTTCTTAAAATTGAAAAGACAAGTGCCGCTTGAAGGATTAAAAGATTTATCAAGATTCGCAGCCACTGAAGGGATTGTATTACTTAAAAACGAGGATGCTTTACCACTTTCAAACAAAATTAATGTGTTTGGCCGAATTCAGTTGGATTATTATAAAAGTGGAACCGGCTCAGGTGGATTAGTCAATGTTTCTTGTGTGACCTCCATTATTGAAGCGCTAAAAGAGAGCCCATATGTTACCATTAATGAAACGTTATTAAGTGTTTATCAAGATTGGCAGAAAGACCACCCATTTAATGCTGGTTTAGGGCGCTGGGCAACAGAACCGTGGAGTCAAACGGAAATGGCATTATCTGAAGAAGTTTTGTTACAAGCACAGGCATTTTCTAATCAAGCAGTCATCATTATTGGTCGAACGGCGGGCGAAGATAAAGACAATACGCTTGATCAGGGAAGTTACTATTTAAGTGAATTTGAAGAACAAATGCTCGAAAAAGTTTCTAATGCATTTGCTAAGACAACGGTTGTATTAAATGTTGGCAATCCAATTGACATGTCATTTTTAGACAAATATCAAATATCAGCATGTTTATACGTGTGGCACGGTGGTGAAGAAGGTGGCAGAGCGGTTAGTGATGTATTAACAGGCGTTTATACCCCTTCAGGTAAGTTGCCTATGACCATTGCTAAAAAGATAGAAGATCATTATGCCCATAAGAATTTTGGTAACGCTAAGGAAAACTACTATGAAGAAGATATCTATGTAGGGTATCGTTACTTTGAAACTTTCAATCAAAAGGCTGTTAGATTCCCGTTCGGCTCAGGGTTATCTTACAGCAGATTTGAGTATGAGGTAAAAAAGGCTGACGTCGATAATTTTTCATTTGAGGTTGATGTAAAAAATCTTGGTCCATTTAAAGCCAAAGAAATTGTTTTCATATTCATAGAGGCTCCAAACGGGCTTTTGGGGAAACCAACGTTAACGCTAGTTGGATTTCAAAAAACACCACTACTAGATGTGAACCAAACTGAAAGACTTTATTTTGAGTTTAACAAATATGATTTTGCCTCATATGACGAACTAGGGCTAACAGGATTTCCGTCGAGCTATGTACTTGAAAAAGGCATTTACCACATCCATATATCGAAGAATATTCGAGATGTCATAAAGACTTATTCATTTAACTCAATTGAAAATGAGTGTATTTTTAAAGCCAAAGAGGCTTTAAGACCAGTTAAATCATATAACCGCTTGAAAGCTGTGTTTGAAAATGGGATTCGAGTCCCTAAACTTGAAAAAACCCCAGTAAGAACGATTGATTTAGACAAGCGCATTTTAGAACAATTGGGCGTCACACACGAGAATACGTGTATTCAAAAAAGAACGCTGTTCGATGTCTATCAAAAGAGAGTAACACTCGAAGCCTTCATTTCTCAACTGTCCGATGAAGAATTGGCACAATTAACAAGAGGAGAAGGTATGTCAGGTCCTAAAGTCACACCGGGTACAGCCAGTGCATTTGGCGGAGTTTCTGAGGGATTAAAGCACTATGGATTCCCGATTGCTTGTTGTGCTGATGGCCCATCAGGCATCAGAATGGATTCAGGATTTCTAGCGACAAGTCTTCCTAATGGTACGCTTTTGGCAGCTAGTTTTAATGAAACATTGGTAGAAGCACTTTACTATGCGCTTGGTCTTGAGTTGAGAAATTATAACATCGATGTTTTGTTAGGACCGGGCATTAACATTCAAAGACACCCGCTTTGTGGCAGAAACTTCGAATACTTTTCAGAAGACCCTTTTGTTACGGGACACATTGCCAAATCTGTGATTCGTGGCTTAAAGAAAGCCGGAGTCAGTGGAACCCTTAAACACTTGGCTGCGAATAATCAAGAATCATTCCGTACAAAGGTAGATTCAGTTGTTTCGGAAAGAGCGTTAAGAGAAATCTATCTAAGAGGGTTTGAAATTGCAATTAAAGAAGGTAAAGCACAATCAATCATGACAGCCTATAATCCAGTAAACGGTATTTGGTCTGCTTCAAATTATGACTTGAACACGACGATTATCAGAGATGAATTTGGATTCAAAGGCATCATCATGACAGATTGGTGGGCCTCTATGAACGATGAAAACGAGACCGAAAGTATGTCTAATACAAAAGCAATGATTCGTGCTCAAAATGATTTGTATATGGTAACGACGGATGCAACGTTAAACTCAAACAACGATAACACACTCGAAAGTTTGAAAAATCAAACTTTAATGCGCGCTCAACTTCAAAAAGTAGGGAAAAATATCGCACAATTTTTGACAGAAACCGATGCGTTCAGAAGACTATACGGGCTTGAATTTACCCCTTTGAAAACCCATTTTTATTTACCATATTTAGATAGTGTGAAAATTAATGGTAAACATTTGGATACATTCGATCCTAAAATCGGACATTACGTGTTGGATGTTAAAAACCATTTTACAGTTGATTTTAAAGCGTCAAAAGGCGATTTAGTAACACTAAAGAAAAGTGCGAATAGCGTGCTCTTGACAGTCTTCAATCATCGTGAACAAAACACCTATTTGTTTACGAACATTAAAAGAGAAATTGCAATTGACAATCAAGACTATGGAATTTTAGATAACGATAAGCTTATTTTCATCTCGGATGATCCAAAAGATCATGCCAAATTACAGTTTGATAAACTACTTTATTTGAATGATCAAATCTCTATTAATGACACTCAAATCAAACTCGACAAAGATGGAATCGTTAGTTTTGGTTTAGAAGTGAAATCGTATGGAAAATATATTTTTGAATTTGAAATCAGTTCACCAGATGACAGATTGGCACAAATTCCATTTTCTGTTTTAGTAGATAAAATGTATAAGTCTACCATTACAACTCATGGGACATTGGGCAATAAACAGACCGTTAATCCCTTCATCCTTTTAGAAGAAGGCAAACATCTATGTTCTTTTAAAGCGCATAAGAGTGGGTTAATGATTCATAGTATTCTTGTTTCAAAACATCCTTAAACCAATCATTGAATGGTTGCACCCTTTTTGTGATAAATGGGTGCAATTTTTTTATTCAATGGTATAATAATGATATAAATGTTAACTAACTAATCTAACAGTTAGCTTTTTCTTGTGATAAATAGTAGCAGAAAAAGCCTTTTAATACTTTTTGAAAGAAGGAATTGCATGCGCCAATATAACATCAAATTATTCACAATTTTCGGCATTTTCTTTCTCGTTCTCTCGACGATTTTAATCGTTTTTTATGGCATTATTACGAATAACTACATTAAAGGCAAAGCAATTGAAAACTTATCCAGCTATAACATTGGCGTTTCCACACAACTGGAAGTATCGTTGAATAGAACGAAAGATACATTTGATGATTACGTGGATGATTTTATTGAAAAGGATTTAGACGTTATCTCGAATTTAAATGCCTTAAATAGTTATGATGTAATCGCTAAAAAAACGGATATCGGCTATGAAATAAATGATACGATTTACCCATATGCACCGGCTTATAAGCAAAACACTTATTACAATAGACCAATGTCTTTTTATCCTCTAACGCTCATTTTAGAAGGCCAAACAGATGAGAAGATTTATGTGTCATTTGAGCATGAAGGCTATGTTGTCTTAATTGAAGCTAAAGTGTTTTTCGAAACCATTTTGGCACCTTATAATTCGATTGAAAATAGGTTTGTCCTTTTTCATAAAGATGGGTATGTTTACTATGATGAAAAAGAAGAAATGTCTACTTTTCAACTTGGGTCCAAAATTAGCCAAGCGAATAGAACTGCATTTTTTGAAGATTTGAATCTCAATCAAAAAGAACAAGATGTATACGAAATGAACATTTTTGATCAAAATAGCTTTTTTGCATACAATAGACTAAAAAGCATTGATTCTGAGAATGTTGTTTTCTTTGGACAAGCCGTTAAAACGACAGTATTACTTTCAACGATGAATTATTTGACAAACTCGTTACTCTTTGCGTTTATAGCCATCTTCATCTTATTTATTATGGCATTGGTCATTCTTTATCGATTGTTGTCATTGAAAAACGAAGACATTGAATCTGCTCGAATGATACATTACTATATCAAACCTGTTATTGTTAAAGTAAGGCCAAATGGTAAAATCTATTACTACAATAAGAGTTTCAAAAGAATGTTCAAGCAATTTAAAACTTTTAAAAACCTATCAGATTTTCAAACAAGAGACCAACTAGTAGACATTAAAGAACGTATTACCAAACAGGAGCCTTTCGTTTGTATCTTTAATGATCCAGATGGAGATAAATATATCAGGTTCATTCCTGTTAGGTATGCATTTAGTTATGCTTTAATTGGCGATGATATTACAAAATTAGAAGAAACGTATAAGTATCACCGGGAGATTGCGTTTTATCACCCAATCACACACGAACCGAACATGAATTACTTAAAAGCAGACCTTAAAGCATTGTTGGGGGATGCTAAATTAATCAGACATCGTAACAGTTTGGTGATATTCACCATCTTTAAATTTGGAGATATCACAAAAGTTATTGGTGAGACGCTCGCTTCTGAAGTGTTAGAATATGTCGCTAAAAACACCAAAGAAACGTTTGGTAAACTTGAGGGAAAACTGTATCAAATATCCTTTGATCGTTTTGCAGTATTGTTTCAAAACTTACCTACCTATTCAGAGATTGATCTTTGGGGTGAACGTTTATTGGCTAAGTTTGAAAAGCCGATTGACATTGATAAAAACAGATTTGCACTTCAGTTTAGAATTGGACAGTTTAACATTGATCAAGAACAATACTCAGAATTGAATGATGACAAAATCTATGATAACACCATATTGGCTTTAAATCGTTCTTTGGGGTTGCATTCTCAAAAACCTGTGGTTTATGACATCACATTCGGGCAAAGTTTATCCAGAAGGCAAGTTATTGAAACAGACATGATTACTGCCATTGACCGAAAAGAATTTGTGATGTTTTTACAGCCACAATATTCGCTAGATGAAGAACGTATCGTTGGATTTGAGGCTTTGGTTAGATGGGATAACCCTAAATACAAACTCGATTCACCTGCTGAGTTTATTGAAATTGCAGAAAACAACAATATGATCATCGACATTGGACGTATCGTTATGGAAGAAACATTCAAGATGGCGAAGATACTAGAACCTTATAACATTAAAATTTCAATGAACATTTCACCCGTTCAAATCCTTCAAGCAGGGTTTGTTGCAGAAATCTCAAACGCATTTAATCGATATGAGCTCAAAGAACACAGTATCTCAATTGAAATTACTGAAACGTTTTTAATGACATCGTTTGATATGATTATTGAAAAGCTTAAACTGTTACAAACCAAAGGCTTTGATATTCATCTTGATGACTTTGGCACTGGATATAGCTCCCTTTTATACTTGAAAGAACTGCCAATTGATGCGATAAAAATCGATAAAGAGTTCACAAAGTACTCTAATTCGGATAAGCATTCTAAGGCCATCATCAATATGATCATTTCACTTTCAAAGAATTTGAATTTAAGTGTGATTGCTGAAGGCGTAGAAGACGATAAGCAATTTAAGTTTTTACAAAGGTCTGGTTGTAACATCATACAAGGGTATTACATTGGTAAAGCGATGAAACTTGATGATGCAATCTCTATCATAAAAGCATATAATATAGAAAAGAGCGCTCCGCTCCTAACGAAGAAGAGGTGAACGTATGAATGATATCAATCCGACCACTGCGGTCGTTATATTCTTATTTATTTTGTTTTTAACAGCAGCGTTGGCGTATTTCTTATTCATCAATGTTCGCTATAATGAGCGTAAGTGGAAAGAAGAACGCTCAATTATGGTCGAAGGCGTTATTTCCAGAAGTGCAATGAACAGCCTTTTGGCCTCATATATTTCTAAAGTTGGTAAAGACGCGATGTTTAGTTTGATTTACATCGATTTAGACCGGTTCTCTGAAATAGTTCAAGCATTTGGAGATAAAGAATCGAAAAAAATAATGGATAAACTCACAAAAAGAATCCGCTCAGTATTGCCAAAAGACTGTAAAGCGTCTCTTTATGAAAGTGACATATTCGTTGTGTTTATTCCAATTGATTATGACCAAGGGGATACGCACGAACTTGCACGTCGAATTCAAGAACAAATTAATGAATCAATTACCTTATTTGGCTCTACAGAAGTTAATTTAACTGCAGCAATCTCGATTGCTTATTTCCCAATGCATGGTGAAAACACGAAACAATTAATGAATTCTTTGAAACTTGCAAACTATACTGTAAAGAAAACCGGTGGGAATGCAATTAGACTTTACAATGAGGACATGAGTCAAACTGAAGGTGAGTTTTTAGATTATTACTACCAAATTAAAAATGCAATTGCCAAAAAAGAATTTCTACTCTATTACCATCCGATTATTGACACTACCAAAGAACAAATCTATGGTGTGGAAGCTCTTTTGAGATGGAATCACCCAGAACATGGATTATTGTCGCCATTCAAGTTTATCAATATCATGGAACAATCTGGGGACATTTACTGGGTAGGTTTATGGGGCTTAGAGTCTCTAATTAAAAGTTATTATGAGTTTAAACAGGTGTTTCCAAAGGCGGATATCAAGTTTACTTTTAACATCAGCCCTAAACAGCTGTTGAATGAAACATTGGCTGTGGATTTCCAACGCATTCTTAAGAAGTATAAAATGAATGCAGAAAAAATCATTTTAGAAATTGTTGAATTTGCGTTATTTGATCGTCATGAAGTTGTATTACAAAATATCACGCAATTAAGAGCGCTTGGATTCCAATTTGCAGTAGATGGATTTGGATTAGACTATGCAACCTTAGCAAAACTTGAAACCATGCCTTTAGATACAATTAAGCTTTCCAAAGAGTTTTTAAATGAAGAACACTCTTACGTGAAATCAAGATTTGTTAACTTGCTTGTTGAATTCGCTAGTAAAAATGAGAAAACCATTATTTCTGAAGGTATTGAAAATCCTGAAATGCTAAAAACCATCAATGAGTATGGAATAAAAATTGTTCAAGGGTTCTATTTTGCCCGTCCAATGTCATTTGATAGCTTTAAAATATACTTTAAAGAGACAGATGTCCCTACAATGTTGAAAAAGTAATCGTAGTTGTTGACAAAAAAAAAGACTAGTGATATGATATACGTGTAATAATAATATGCAAAAGGCAAAACTAGAGAAATCTAGCGACGCAAAGCTATAGGGCCTGTAAATGGTAGCCAGTTGTCATTTCTCAATGACAGTTGGCTTTTTTTAATAAATAGGCCAAATGAAGCTTGAGCAAACAAGAGGGGTGTGAGAATGAGACTTTCAACCTTGTTAGGAGTCAAAAAGACAACTTCCATATCGGCAAATATTTTAACAATAGGTGTTATCATATTTGGTCTCTTATCACTGGGCTTCGGAGTTGTTACTTTTTATGGGATGTCTACAGGATCATTTGTCTTATCTAGTACTGGTGAAGCCACTAGTAAAGGTATACAGTTATCTGAAGACATTACGTTTAACAATGGTACATCAAGACTTTACGCAGATCCAAAACCTAATTCACAAGAAACGACTTATTCGTATTTGAAAATCGAAGAAGCTCGAAAAGTAGATGGGGCATATGTCGATAACGTAGATGATTATCTTGCGTACACGTTTTATTTGAAAAATTCTGGTAATGAGATGCTTGATTTGGTTTATAACATCTCAATTCTGGAAGTGACTGATGGACTAGACGAGTACATTAGATTGCTAGTGGTTGTTGACCATTTGGATGGTGAAGTAGAAGAAACCATGTTTATGAAGCCAGATCCAATTGATCATAAGGGATATCCAGTAGGATTCCCAAAAACGAGGTTATTTGTTTCAAACACTCTGATTGCCAATGAACGCATCATGATGCTTCAAGTCAATCAAATTAAAAAAATATCCGTATTTATGTGGATAGAAGGTTATGATACAGACGCAAACTTCAAGGGTGGGAATATCAAAATCGATATGAAATTTGATGTCCTCAATTCTGGGTGATTAGATGATTAAAAAACTATATATCGTCATCATTTCAATGGCCGTGTTAATTGTAACATTGGCAACCTCTACATTTGCTTGGGTAGCAATCGCAACATCAAACCGTGTTGACGGGATTCATTTAACAGCCACCCTAGATAGTAACTTACAGTTTTCCCTAGATGGCATTCAATACTCTAGTGAGATTTCTACAGAGCAGATCAATGGCATTATTAAGAATGCCAAACTGATGGATTTTACTTCTAAAGACGGGCTCTCATTTAACGGCACGCCTGTGCCATTTGTCCATGCTAACTTGGATTTTGAAGCAAAGCCCAATGTGAACTTTATGTCAATCGAACTATACGTTAGAACGACTTCAACCAGATACACAGACTTATATTTGGTTAATGATGTTAGTTCGAAAGTGGATTATGATAATCTCCCGAAAAGAGGAACATTCATCACTTCAAAAGGCATAAATTACAGATCGCCTGTGACTTTCCAATATGGATTAAATGATACCGTATTAGAAGGGGAAACCAGGACATATTTTGCGAAAGACGCTTTAAGAATTGCGTTTATCGAAGTTCCATTAGATGAACAACCGCCTATATCGCGATTCGTTTGGGATCCAACCGGGAATGCTTTACGTGGTTATGGCAAATCTTATGGTGGCGTTGACTTCATCAAAAAGTATCACAAATTAAACTTTGAATTACCAACGGACACAGAAAATCCATTGTATGATTTAACAACGTTCACAGATTTAAACGCATATTTACCAGACAACACAAATTCGAAGATACTATCTTTAAGAGAAACTGATATAATGAGTAGTGAGGGTAAACCCTTCTATGTCGGCAAATTCAGGATCAACATTTGGGTTGAAGGTTGGGATGCGGATGCTTTCGATGCGGTATTTAAAGATCAAATTAAAATGCAGTTTGAATTCATGACTGCGATGCCAATCGAAAATGACTAAGGTTTTAATAAAAATAAAAATATAAAACAAACGAGGAGAAAAAAATGAAAAAATTAACGCAAAAATTAGTTTTATCCGTCATTACAATGGCGCTTGTTGTGGTTGCTTTAGGCACATCAACATTCGCATGGTTTACACTACAAAACAGTGCCACATTGGAAGCATTTAGTGGACAAGTCACTTCAGGTGAAGGTATTGAAGTATCACTTGGTGATTTCAGTGGTACACAAAGTATTTCGACATCTTCAAGCTGGGTAACAGTCATTTCTACATCACAAATTCAAAACAGATTATCTGCAATGTATGTTGATGGTGTAAATCCACTTAAGTTTTCAGATGTTACAAGTCCAAATGGACAAAATATATTCTTAAAAGATGGTTCTACACCAGCTGATGCTTTAAGCGGGAAATATGTGCAATTTAATCTATATTTTAGATCAAACACTGCAAAAACAATTACCCTAACTAATGTATCTTTTGGAGAAACTGCTGCAATTGATTGGCCAGTTGACGTCGCTTTTAAGGGCGCGAATAATAATGCCACTTCAGCTGAGTTGACATCGGGTTCAACCATTAAAGTTGCTGCAAGACAAGCTGCTAGAGTATCCGTATTTGGCTCAACAGGTTCAACTTATGAATTATCAGAATCACTTGGCACTACTCCAGAAACAGTTCTTTACAATTCAAATGCGGCCCCAGCAGATTCTTATTTATCAGGCTCAGAATTTGGTGCTGCTTCTTACGCAATTGCTAAGGGGAATCCAGTAGCTTATGTTGCTGAAACTATCGCTCCAACTTTCACAACAGCAACTGGAAACTCAATCGAATTGGTTACATTGGCTACACCTACAGGTGAGTTTGCAACCTTAAATGCTGATTATTATTATGGTCAAGTAACAGTCAGAGTATGGATTGAAGGTTGGGATGCAGATGCCTTTGATGCACTTTTTGGAACTAGCCTATTTGTCGACTTAAAATTTGGCGTTGCTGCTTAATTGTAATAGATTAAATTTATGAATTGAATGGGTTTGCGAGTATTCGCAAACCTTTCTTTTTATCCAATATTCCCACAATATTATTTACACTAGATTTCATCGTGCTTTTATAATATAATATTAATAGTAAAAGTCGTAATTAAGGGAGAATCATGTAATGGAAAATTCAAATAAAGGGTTAATTAAGACACTTAAAATTGTGGGGAATGTTTTATTTTATTTTGTAATCGTGTTTTTGTTGTTTTTTTCAATCGCGAATTTACAAGTGAAATCGAATAAAGATGTAGCTAATGTTTTTAAAAGAGGCTTCATGCCTGTCTTGAGTGATTCGATGGAAGGCGACGAAAATGATTCATTTAACAAAGGTGATTTGTTATTTGTTCGTATTCTATCTGATAAACAGAAGGAAAGTTTGAAAAAAGATGATATCATCACTTTTTATGATCTGTCTATATCTGCACTCAATACACATAGAGTAAAAGAAGTTACACCTACTTACGTCATTACACAAGGTGATAAAGCAGCGCTTTCTGCAGAATACATTGTTGGAGAAGATAATTCAGGTAAAGATTATCAAATCGTGTCTTATGATAACATTAAGGCAATTCAGACGGGTACAGTTCCTAGTTTAGGAAGTGCTGTAAATTACCTACAAACACCGGTTGGTTTCGCTTTATTCATTATTTTACCGGTTGTCATTTTATTAGGGTATCAAGGGTTTGTATTGACTAAGACCTTGTTAGCAGTGAATAAGGAAAAGCTTGAGTCTAAATATGCACTTGAAAGAGAAGCTTCACTAAAAGATTTAGAAGCGGAAAAAGAAAAGATTCGTAAAGAACTTTTGGAAGAAATGAACAAAAACAAAAAATAAAGATTAGAAATTTACGATAGTTGAGGTAGGATGATGATTGAATTTGCTCGTTATTATGTCGACTTCATTAGAGAGTTTTTTACAAACATCGGTGAATTTTTCAAAAGAATTTTTGAGGCATTTGCCGATTTATTATTTAATGATATCGCAGAATACATCCGAAAATTAATACTTGCCAGTAATAAATTTGGTTTTCTTGACTGGTTGATTGCCATAATAATCCTTGGGATTAATATGATTTTTCTCGTATTCTTAACGCTTAAGGTTTACCAATTACTAAGAGCTTACGTAAGGTTTGTAAAAACAGAGATGGATAAGGATGAACTACTTGAGGAAGTGGCATTGCTTACACAGAAAACTGTCGAACTTGCGGATGAAAAAAATAAGATTTTAATGCTTAAATTGGGTGGTGCTAGTGCATCTTCTCAATTGCCCTCAAAAGAAAAAGATTTGTCTAAAAAAGAATCTCAAGTGGTGGGGCCAACACGTTTCCCTCGCTTAACTCAAGTAGATGATGAGTACCGAAATATGATAACCTCTATTCAGATGACTGCGGAAGATACAGTTGGTTTACCTGAACTGGTAAACAGGTTTATAAACTTCTCAGCTTCCAGATTAGGTCTATATTATGATTCAAAAACGATACGTACCTATTTTGCTGGTATGGCATCTTCGAAGATTCTTATTCTTGAAGGTATATCAGGTACAGGGAAAACCTCTTTACCCTATGCTATGGGAAAGTTTTTCGGGCATGATTCAGCGATTATCTCTGTACAACCATCTTGGCGTGATAGAGCAGAAATGATAGGTTATTTGAATGAATTCACTAAAAAATTTAATGAGACAGACTTTTTAAAAGAGTTATATGAAACGACGTATCGCGAAGACTTAAACTTTATTGTATTAGATGAGTTGAACTTAGCACGTATTGAGTATTATTTTGCTGAATTCTTATCCATAATGGAAATGCCTAATGAATCTGAATGGAAAATCGATATTGTCTCAGACAGACAGTCCAACGATCCTAAACACTTAAATGATGGCAAAATATTAGTACCACAAAATCTTTGGTTTGTCGGGACTGCGAATAAGGATGACTCCACATTTACAATCACAGATAAAGTATATGACCGTGCTGCCTCTATCATCATGAATACAAAAGCAGAGTTTGTAGATGCACCTTATACTGAACCAATACAAATGAGCTACGAATACTTGATTTCATTGTTTCAAACAGCTCAAGAAACGTATCCTATTTCACCAAAAGCCTTAGACAATCTAGCAAAGCTTGATGATTTCATTGCGGCCAAGTTTAAAATTACATTTGGTAATCGTATCATGAAACAAATTAAACTGTTTACGCCAATCTTTGTTGCATCAGGTGGATCCGAATATGAAGCGCTTGATTACCTTGTTGCGCGTAAAATTTTAAGAAAATTTGAAGTACTGAACTTACCTTTTTTACAAGATGAAATCAGTGAATTGCTTGTGCTCCTAGACAAATTATTTGGCAAAAATATTTTCAAAGAGTCTATTGCATTCTTAAATGACCTAAAGAAAATGAGTTAGGTGGTATTTCATGAAAAAAAGACAACAAGATAAACTGACTGAGTTTTATCAATCGTATGAACAAGAAATGAAATCTTTGGAAAAGTCGCATACTTTTCCAAAGAATTTTTATGCCAATTTATCAGAGGGGAAAAACACTGTTTATCAAAAAAGTCTCTCAGAGACAAAGACCTTTGATGAAACTTGGATTAAAACCATTGAATCCTATTTCCCGAGTATTGAAAAAATAATTTTAAACCCAAAATCAAACTTGAAATACAACGAAGAAGTTGTTGCAATAGAAAAAGCAAAGAAAATTCGTGCGAGTTCTATCAGACACCTCGCAAGCCACACTCAATTCATTAAAGAAATACGTGACGATGTTGTGATGCCTAAAAAGATTATGACTGAAGAAGTTGAAATTAACTATGGAACGTATGAAAACAGATTTATTATGACGCTCATCGATCGTCTTTTTACTTTTGTTAGAACAAGACATGATTTAATTAAAGACAATATTATATCCTTTCAAAAGAAACACTTCAATTATGTCTCTGAATTTAATTTTGATGATATGGATGTTCAAATGAACATAGATCTTACGTTTAAAGAAGATTTAGAAGATAAATCAATCAACCAATACAATCAAGGTATTTTGTCTAGAGTTGCCTATCTTTCTAAACGTGTTTCTTCCATTAAGAGTTCCGCCTTTATGGAACTATTAAAGGGAGAAAAAAAGGTTATTCCACCAATTATGCAAACAAACGTCATGCTTAAAAACGTAGATTTTAAAAACTGCTATATGCTTTGGCTGTTTTTAGACCGATATAACACCCTTGCTTACGACGTGACTGTCAGGGAACAGGATTTGAGAATTAGTGATATCTACCAAGAATCTATAGAAAAATTGGCGTTAAATACTTTTTCAGCCATAGCATTTAATCAAGGCATCCATAAAGATGCATATGATAAAGTGGTTACAAAGGAAACGGTGAAAAAAGCCTTTAAACATTCGTCAATCAACATTAAAGACCAAGTAGACACGCCAGAGCCTATCGTTGTCGAAGATGAACGTATCAATCAATACTACCTGCAAGAAAATCTAAAGGTATTCAAAAAGCATGTCGAAGAGGAGATTGAAAGAAGTTCTACTTATGAGGTCGGTTTAAAAAGAGCACTTAGGGATACGATAGGGATCTCTAATGCAATCTTTCAACATCATTTCGAGTTGGAATCGAATGAAGACATATTTTCGAGACTTGTCAAAGACGATGACGTTGAAAAGCATTTAGCAGATCAAAAAGACAAAGCGAAAATCGCAAGAATCATACGTGAAACAAAAGAAGTTGATTACAATAATGCGATCAGACTTGAAAAAAAGCTGATGAAAGAGATTGAGACAGCAAATCAAAGATTACTCCAAATGCTTGATAAAAAAGCACTCGATGAAGCTTCATCACTAGAAGTTGAGGCTAAACTAAAAGAGGAAAAAGAACTGGCAATTAAAGAACAACAACTGCTCGCAGATAATCTAGCAATTGTTGGGAAAAATCGTGAGGCATTAGCTGTTGAGCGCAAACGTGTGGATGATGTAATCAAAGCGGAACAAGAAAAACACGAATTAAACAATCAATCTATGTTGGATGCCTTAAGAGAACACCTTAATAAGGGCATTGATGCGAAAATAGCAACCTTAGATCGTCATTTTGAGCAGCAAAAACAAGTGCTTGAAAAAGAACACGCAAAAGACATAAAACAGCTGGAAAGAGAAGAAAAACAGGCCATTACCATGGCTGAACGTAAAGCAAAAGCAAACTACCGTCAAGCTGTCCAACAATTGAAGAAAAAGTTAAAGGCTGAACAGGAAAAATCTCTAAAGAAATTGAAACTTCAAAGAGAAAAGGAACAAGAGAGATTACGTAAAGACTTTGAAAGACTGAAACTTCAACTGGCTAAACGAAAAGAAAAAGAACTGCAGGATATTGAAAAGAACAGTAAAAAAGACATACTTGAACTGAAAAAAAATGGGCTTGAAGAGAAACCTAAAGAAACAAAGCCTTCACTATTTGATAAATGATTATGAAAAAAACATTTAAAATAGCGATGACTGTCTTAACGGTATTTTTCTTTTTGTCCTCCATTTTGTTATTAGTGATGGGAACCTTAGCTGTCCAGCAAAATAAGTATGTTAAAATTTTTAATCATTCCTATTCTGTAGTAGGATCAGGTTCGATGGAACCTACGATTAAAACGGGTGAGTTTATCATTATTAAATATGTCAGTTTTGATGACGTATATCAAAGTGTCTTAGATGGGGAAACGCCAATTATTGCATTTAAAACAGATAAAAATATTGTTCATAGAGCCATAAGAGTCGACAATGGTACTTTAGTAACTAAAGGTGATTTTAACAGGGATGAGGATTCTACAAGAGTCGATGAAACTAACTTTATTGGCTTAATTACATCTCATTTTATGTTATTTGACCTTGGAAATGTTTCGCTTAACTATAAAAATGGTGTTTTTTTGATAATCACCCTCTTGCTCATTGGGATTTTGATTCATGAATTTATCAATATTGTAAAACTTTTGAAACTTAAAGCAGAATCTAAAGAGTTAGAAGCATTCGAAAAGGATAAACTTAAATGGATCGAAGAAGAAAAACAAAGAATTAAAACAGAATTAGAAGAAGAAATGAAGTCAAAGTATAAAAAACAAGACAAATAAGTGATATGAATCTCTAAGTATTACAGTATTAATATATTATTCTTTATATTATTTCCTGTATCTACTTTAGAGGCGTCCTATCAAAGGGGTGTCTTGTTTTTTTTATGCGCATTAATATGGAAATCATTGTTGAATGTTTTTTTCATAATTGCGTTATCAAATTCATCTTATTATCAAGCATTCAAGCAAATAACAAGCAACATGAAAATGCTTTCATATTAAACGAAAAAGCAACAATGATAATACGAATAATCATTCATGATAAAGCATTAATTAAAGATGCCTTTACTTAATATACTCATGGCCTGATCGATCACATAGTCAATGTCTTTTTCAGCGATATTATCTTTAAATATGACCTGTAGACCTAGAAAATTGGAAATACCCATTAAGCAATAAGAAAGTGTCTCTAAATCAAGATCGGCTCGTAGTTCACTTGAATCTACAAATGACTTCAAATGGGAAACATAAGACTTAGCGAATGAATCATAGTATTGTCTAAAAATATTAAAATCAACGAAAAGAGACTCCCATACAATCTTATAAGCTAAGGGGTCTTTTTTTGCATATAAGACGAATGCTTTGATACCTGCTCTTTCGATATCATAGCGTGTGATAAGACCCGCTGCTGCTTGTGCACTTGCTTTACGAATCGAAACACGATAAAGGTCTAAAATGTAGAGATATAGTGCCAATTTGCTATCGAAATGAATGTAAAAAGTACCAGAAGCTATTCGGGATTTTGAAATAATTTCATTGATAGAAGTGGCTTGATAACCATTTTTAGCAAACAGTTTTTTACCTGTATTCACAATTTTGTTGAACGTTTTTTGACCAGTTAGGGTCTTTGGAATTCTGTAGTTTTCTTTTGACATCGTATCACCTGACTACATTCTATATCAAAATACTTGTAAAAACAAATTTTTTTGTGATTGCAAATGATTATTATAATGTTAGATTTATCTAAAAAAGGTTTTTAAAGATATGTGTATAGGACAACCAGTTACATCTCATTTATCTTAATGTCAATCTGTTTCTAATTGTGTTTTTTCTCACGTGAATAATTATTTTTATGTAAGCGCTTGACAATGTTTCCTTGTTAACGTAAAATGAAGGAAAGATATGAATATTTATTCACGTATATTTTGTTGGACGACTATTCAGTTCATTTGAAAGAGGAGGAAGTATATGAGTAAAAAAGTGTACATCGTTGGCGCTAAGAGAAGTCCAATTGGTGCTTTCTTGGGAACTTTAAAAGATATCTCTTTGGTTGATTTAGGCTCACAAGTCTTAAAACAACTAATCAGTGATTCTAAAATACCAAAAGACAAAATTGATGAGGTCATCGTTGGAAATGTAATTGGTGCTGGTCTTGGTCAAAACATTGCTCGACAAATATCAATCAAATCTGGCATTTCAGAAGAAATTCCGGCTTACTCAGTAAATATGGTTTGTGGAAGTGGTATGAAAACTGTGATGAATGGGTTTGTAGGTATTCAATCTGGATTTGCAAATTTAGTGATTGCAGGTGGCGTTGAATCGATGACTGGTGCGCCATATATTGTTTCATCTAATGTACGAAATGGTGTTAAAATGGGTGCTTTATCTATGGAAGATACAATTTTAAGAGATGCACTGCATGATTCTTTTACACCAGGTATGCATATGGGTATAACGGCTGAAAATATTGCAGCAAAACATGGCTTCAGTCGTGAAGAGTTGGATCGTTTCGCTTTAGAATCGCAAAAAAAGGCGATAGAAGCAACGGACACAGGACGATTTAAAGATGAAATAGTCCCAATCGAAATCAAAACAAGGAAAGAAACCATCGTATTTGAAAATGATGAATATCCAAATAGACAAACCAATCAGGAAAAGATGGCAAAGCTTAGACCTGCATTCAAATCTGATGGTTTGGTTACAGCTGGAAGTTCGTCTGGCATTAATGATGGTGCAAGTTTTATGATTCTTGCCTCAGAAGAAATGGTTAAAGCATACGAGTTAGAAGTTTTAGGTGAAGTCATTGCTGTTGGTCAAGGTGGCGTAGATCCGAATTTCATGGGATTAGGACCCGTTCCTGCAATTAAAGATGTTTTAAACAGAGCGAATATGAAATTAAGTGATATGGAACTGGTTGAACTAAATGAGGCATTTGCATCACAAAGTTTAGGTGTGATTAGTGAATTAGTAGAAGCACATCACATTGATAAAGAAGCTTTTCTTAAGAAAACCAATGTTAATGGTGGCGCGATTGCATTAGGACATCCAGTCGGTGTATCAGGTAATAGAATCATTGTAACACTTGTCCATGAAATGAAAAAACAAAATAAAACCTATGGATTAGCAAGTTTGTGCATCGGTGGCGGTATGGGAACAGCCGTTATTATTAAAAGATAAAGGAGAATTCAAATGAAATTAGAAGGAAAAGTAGCCATTGTTACTGGTGGCGCAAAAGGAATTGGTATGGAAATTGCAAAGGCTTATGCAAAACAAGGTGCAAAAGTCATTGCTGCTGATATGGGTGAAATGGCCTATGAATGTGAAAATGTATTTTATAAAAAGTTAAACGTGACAGATTCAGCTGGTTGTAAAGTATTTTATGATGAAGTGATGGCAGAGTTTGGTCATATTGATGTTTTAGTTAATAATGCAGGTATTACCAAAGATGCGATGACTCGTAAAATGACGGATGAACAATGGGATGCGGTAATTAATGTTAACCTAAAAGGTGTATTTAATTTAACCCGTCATGTTGGACCTCAAATGGAAACTCAAGGTTCTGGTTCAATCATCAACATTTCATCGGTTGTAGGTGTTTTTGGGAATATTGGCCAAGCGAACTATGCGGCAACTAAGGCTGGGGTTCTTGGATTAACGATGACTTGGGCTAAAGAATTTGCAAGAAAAGGCGCGGCTGTAAGAGTCAATGCTATCGCACCAGGTTATGTCTTAACGGATATTCTTAAGACTGTACCCCAAGAGTTACTCGATGGGTTTGCTAAATTGACAATGTTAGGTCGTTTAGGACAACCAGAAGAAATAGCTAAAGTCGCTTTATTCTTAGCGAGCGACGATGCCTCATACATCACGGGTCAAACCATCAATGTAAATGGCGGTATGCGTCTATAGAATTCTTGCCAAACAGTCGTTTGGCTTGATTCACGTATATTAATAGATTATTTATACGAATAATAATTGAAAAGAGGAATATAAATGAAACCAACAGTAGGTATTGTGGGGACAGGTATTTATTTGCCTAAAGGAAGAATGAAAGCTAGTGAAATCGCCTCACTAACACGTGGCATTTGGTCAGAAGAAGCCATCATTCAAAAATTAGGCATTGTCGAAAAAATCACACCCACAGATGAACCATCAGATGGGACTCAAGAAATGGGGGCCTTGGCAGCTTTAGACTGCTTAAAAAATACAGGTGTCGATCCAAAAGAAATTGACGTTATTTTATGTGTCACTGAAGAATGGAAGGAATATCCATTAACAACTTCAGCTTTGTATGTCCAAGACCGAATTGGTGCGATTAATGCATGGGGAATTGATGTGCAAAACAGATGTTGTACAACTGTTTCAGCGCTTAAAATGGCAAAGGATATGCTTATAGCAGATGACGATGTTCACACCGTGATGGTGGTGGGAGGTTATCGCAATCTTGATTTTGTGGATTATAGTGATAAAAACATGTCAATGATGTACGATTTGGCAGCAGGTGGTGGCGCAATCATACTAAAGAAAAATTATGGTAAGAACTTACTATTAGGTTCACATATCATTGGAGATGGCTCTTTATCAAGGACTGCCGGAGTTGAAATTGGGGGTATTTGTAACCCATTAACCAAAGAAAACTTTGAAGAATCTAAAAAATCGTTGCGTTTGTTAGATCCAGTTAAAATGAAAAACAGGTTAAACGAAGTTTCAATGCCTAATTGGTATACTTGTATCAATGAATCCTTAAGAAAATCAAACTTCACGAAAGACGATTTCGCTAAAGATGGATTTTTGGCAATACTACATATGAAACGTTCTGGACATATGGCTTTGTTAGAAGATTTAGGGTTAAAGGAAACACAATCTATTTATTTGGAAAACTATGGGCATATTGGCCAAATTGACCAAATTTTGTCCTTACATTTAGCCTTAGAGTCTAAACAAGTTCAAGACGGAACCATCGTATGTATGTTGGCAGCTGGTATCGGTTATGTATGGGCAGCTAATGTCATAAGATGGGGGTAACGTATGGCTTTCTTTATTGATATTTTATTATCAGGTATATTGCAAAGCGCACCGCTTGTGTTAGCAACGTTTGCGATTGTATTAATTTTTAGAACCTCATTTACGACAAACTTTGCTCAAGGTATGATTGGGACTGTAGCGGCATTTGTCACAACTTATATCATCATGCCTGCACCTGATATCCAAGGGAATGTAGCAAACCCGTCATTTATAGAATATTTTATAGCAATAGCAATTGGGATTACAGTGAGCTTCTTATTTTCAATGCTCATTGATGTTTTGATATTTAGACATTCAAGGTATCTAAATCCGGTTGGAAAGCAAATTATCACGATGGGTGTGGTTTTAATTATTAGTGGGTTATTACCGATTTTGTTTGGCATCTCTGATCGTTCACTGCCACGCTTGGGCAGAAACCTTGAATCCACCTTTTTAGGTGACATATTGGCTAGTATTTCCGATTTGTTTTCTAAAGTAGGTATTAATGTAGGCATACATGTGCTGTTGAGCTTTTTCATTAGTTTCACGTTGATTACCATTATATTCATAGCCCTTAAGTATACAAAATGGGGGCTTGGTGTAAGGGCCACAGCATCTAATGAAAAAGTGGCTAGCATGATGGGTGTAAACACAAAATTTATTACAGCTATGAGCTGGGCAATTGCTGGTGGATTAGGTGCAATCGCAGCCATACTAATTTCTTCTAATAAAGGTACATTTGGTAATGTGACTACCTATTTCATGATTTCGATACAAGTACAAGCATTCTTTTCAGCCATATTAGGTGGATTTTCAACCTTCTATGGACCTGTCATAGGCGCAATCATTTTTTCTGTATTGAACAATGTGTTTGGGGTTTACTTTAACCCATGGGGAACCACTGTCCTTTATTTAACCATCATGACCGTTGTACTGTTCAAACCACTTGGTTTGTTTGGTAAAAAGATTGCGAAGAAGGTGTAGTATGAAGAAGATAATGAACACAATTAAACTCAAACTTAAAAATCCACTATATCAGTTCATTCTGTTTGGATTCTTAATGATTTTATTACCCTTATTATCACCTTTCTTAAGTGTTACTACGGTTGATGCACTTGCGAAAACGTTAATCTACTTCGTTGTAGCACTCGGATTCTCACTATTGATAGGATATGGGGGATTGGCTTCACTTGGGACATCCTCATTCATCGCAATCGGGACTTTCGTCGCGTATGCAGGCATTAATGAGTTTGAAATTCCATTTTTAGTAACCATTTTATTAGGTGTTGTAATTGCAATGCTAGTCGGGTTAATATTTGGGATTGTTTCGCTTCGAATTGAAGGCATGTATCTAGCCATTGTAACTTTGGGGCTATCAGAAATTATGATTGAATTGTTTAAAAATTTTGACAGATTCACAGGTGGTGTATCCGGAACAACGTCAAGAGCTATTCAAATGTTTGGTTTAGCACTAACATCAAGTGAAACGTTGTTTATAATCGTCATTGCCGTTGTGATTGCAATGATATTGACTTATAACTTGATTAACAGTCCATTTGGCAGAGCTTTACTATCGATTAAGAATAATGACTCTGCTGCTCAAGCGATGGGCATTAGCATCATCAAATACAGACTAATTGCATTCATAGTATCGACTGTTTATGCGGTAACCGGTGGGATTTTATACATGGGATATATCAGATTTTCTATGGGATCAACCTGGGGATTAGCAATATCACTCAATATTTTGGCTGCGGTCGTTGTTGGTGGCGCTAAGTCTATATGGGGTGTTTTGTTAGGGACATTTATGATTTTCGGCATGGATTTAATTTTATTTAAAAATATACCGTTTCTCGCAGATTCTAAATTCGCAAATCTTTCTTTCGTCATTAGTGGTCTATTGATTATATTGGTGACTATGTTTTATCCTAACGGATTAGCAGGATTGATTAATGAAGTTAAGTATAAAATTAAGAAAATGCGACTAAATAAAAAGGCGGCGAAAGATCATGAATAAACTACAGAAAATGAGCTTAAGCTACTACAATCAACGACTAATCAAATTAGAAAAGAAGGCAAACTTCTATCAACTTAATCTAACAGATAAAAACAAGTTAAAGCTCAATAAGATTAAGGCACAAATCATGGGTATTGAACAAAAAATATCTGAAATTAATCTTGTTGTGAATCAAAGTGTTCAAGCAAAAATAGCTTCTTTGAAATCTTCAATTGAACATGAACAGGACTTGAATTTAAAGGAAGTACATAAACAAGAACTTGATACGCTGGAAACCAAAGAAGCTTTATTGAACGATCCAAAGCATGTGTTATCACTGTCGCATTTAACCATGAAATTCGGGGGGTTGAAAGCCGTCGATGATTTGAGCTTTGTTGTCAATAAAGGTGAAATATTTGGTTTGATTGGGCCTAATGGCGCTGGGAAAACAACCGTTTTCAACTGTATAACGCAGTTTTATAAACCGACAAGTGGCGAAGTGTTTTACACAGATCGCCATAACGACATCTTAAAATTAACCGATTATAAAGTTCATAACATTATAGACTTAGGCATCGCAAGAACCTTTCAAAATGTCGAGTTAGTTTGGGAATTGAGTGTGTTGGATAACTTATTAGTTGGTGGTCACTCTCTATTTACGGCAGGTTTTTTCTCACAACTGTTCCATTTACCAAAACTAAAAAAAGAAGAAGCTATGTTGAGGCAAAAAGCATCTGAAATCATTGATTCACTTGGGTTAACACCTTATAAATACATGATTCCGTATGGGTTGCCATATGGCATTTTGAAAAAAATCGAATTGGCAAGAGTCTTGATGACAAACCCAAGTTTAATCATTCTTGATGAACCAGCAGCGGGGTTAAACGATTCAGAAACCAAAGAGTTGGCGAAAACAATTAAAGACATCAAAAACAAGTATAACCTTACAATCATCCTTGTCGAACATGATATGGAACTTGTCATGGAAATTTGTGACAGAATATGTGCGATGTCTTTTGGTCAAAAACTAGCCATTGGCACACCTTCTGAAATCCAGTCAAACAAAGATGTTCAAACCGCGTACTTAGGAGGTGAATGATGAAGACACTACAAATCAATGATTTAGTAATCGATTATGGCATCGTTAAAGCCATTAAAAATGTTAATTTGAATGTTGAAAAAGGGAGTATTGTTGCGATACTTGGGGCAAATGGTGCCGGAAAAACCACACTCATTAAATCAGTGTCAGGTGCAGTTAAAGTTCAAAAAGGCAGTATCCTCTATAATGGCGAAAGCATACAAAATAAAGATGCACATGTCATTGCGAAAAAAGGGATATTACAGTCTCCTGAGGGACGTATGATCTTAAGAGGATTAACGGTCGAGGACAATTTATTAGTTGGGGCATATTCCATCAAATCACTCAAAAAAACTGTTTTAGATAATGGTGTTCAAAAAGTCATAACCCTAAGTAAAAAACAAAGGATTCAATCCTTATTAGACACAGTTTATGGATACTTTCCGGTTTTGAAAGAACGTAAAAAACAACAAGCGTCTACGCTTTCCGGTGGTGAACAACAGATGTTGGCGATTGGTAGAGCATTGATGGGAGATCCTGAACTATTGTTGCTGGATGAGCCATCACTCGGATTAGCGCCTTTGATTGTTAGAGATATATTTGAAATCATTAAACGCATCAAAAATGAAGGAAAATCAATTTTAATTGTTGAACAAAACGCCTATCAAACATTAAAGATAGCAGACTATGCCTATGTGCTTGAACTTGGTAAAATTAAAATTGAAGGGAAAGCCAATGAGTTACTTGTTAATGACGAACTCGTTAATGCTTACCTAGGTCAAAAAAAATAGGGATCATTCCACATTGTGGATAAAAAATAAAAAGGAGAATAGAAATGAGAAAATTAGTATTATTAGTAGTAGTAATGCTTCTTGGCGTATCACTTGCAGCTTGTACTGGCGAAAGAGAAATTAAAGTACAAGGTGTAACCGCCACAGAAATTAAAGTAGGTAACACTGCATCTAAAACCGGTGCATTCGGTGTTGTAGGTGTACCATTTAGTGCGGCAATCGAAGCGGTATTCGCTGAATACAACGCAAGAGAAGATGTTGTACAAAAGATTAAATACATTACTTATGATGATGCAACTGATGCTTCAATCGGTCAAACAAACACCAAAAAATTGATTGAAGAAGATAAAGTATTTGCCATCGTAGGACACGTGGGAACTGGTACAGTTGGGGCAACCTTACCTTATATCCAAGAAAAGGGCGTTCCAATGGTTTATGCCGCTACAGGTATCAATGATCTATACTTTGAAAAAGCGGATGGCAACCCAATTTTTGCAGTTCAACCTATTTATAGAACTGATGGTAGAATCGCTTATGCAAGAGCAACCAATGAAGCATTATTTGGTCCAAGTGGCGACCAAAAATTAGCTTCAACTGCTAAGATTGGTGTTCTATACACAAACGATGATGCAGGTAAGTCTATTCTTGCAGGTATTCAAGATGAAGCTAAGTTAGCAAATAACGAATCTAACTTAATTGTGAAGTCTTTCTTATCAGAAACTGTAGAATCAGTGGTAAAATCAATGATGGATAGTAATCCAGATGTAATCATCGTTGCAGGTAACCAAGCACCATTTAATGAAGCATTGGTTGCGTTAGATGATAACGGCAATACAACACCAGTGATTACATCTTATGTTAATACAAACGCTTCAAGTATTACCGTTAAACCTTATGGTTTTGACATTTATGGTTCTGCATGGATTGACATTGTTGACCCTGCTGGATTATACGGCTTCTCAGCTGAGTATTGGGCATTTGTAGCAACAATGACTGCTGCAGGTTATGGAGATGTTGGCGCAGCTGACAACTACACAGCGAATGCATTCGCTATGGCTGGTTATGTAGCAGCGAAAGTCTTCTTAGCAGGTTTAGAAAATGTTGAAGGTGAATTAACATTCAAATCATTCATTGATGCGATGGAATCGGAAGCAATCCAAGTACCAATGGGTGGCGAAATCGACTTCTCAGACGGTAAACGTTGGGGTATTAGCTCAATGTCACTTTCTAAATTACATTTCACAGCTAAAGTAGTTGGCGATAACCCAGCGACTGAAGATGTGGTTGAAACTGACTTTGTCATTTCACCTGACTCACACGCATTTGTTAAAGTAAGAGAAATTGAATCACTTGATGAAATAAAAGCTAAATAGTTATAAGATAAGGGTTAAGGGAGCTACCCATGCTCCCTTATGGCCTTACTATGAAAGAAGGGTCTATATGAAACAAGCTAAATACATTACTGTAGAAGAAATGATTGATTTGGTCAATACCAAAGACGAAATTGTCGTCGGAATGGCCGCCAACGAACCACAACTGTTTATGTCCAATCTTCATTTGGCTTCTGAAAGGGTCGAAAAAGTAACCGTAACAAACTGTCTGCCTATTTCAAATGCTGACTTTTTTATTGATGAAAAATATCGTGATAAATTCAACCTTGATGGTTGGTTTTACACCAATGTATTAAGAAAAGTACATCCACATGGCAATATCTCGTTTATTCCAAACCATCTTCACTTGGCAGGTTTTAAGCGTTTATTTTATAAAAAACCTCGATTGTTTATTTCGGCAGCAAGCATGCCAGACGAACACGGATTCATTTCACTTTCGACTTCAAACGTTTATGAAAAACAAATGATTGAAGCAGCTGATATTGTAATTTTTGAGGTCAACCCTAATTTTCCTAGAACGATTGGGGATTTAGAAGTGCACATTAGAGACGTCGATTACTTGGTTAAGGCTGACTATCCAGTTCCGACCATTCCGGATGTTGAACCTAATGAAAAAGACATGATTATTGGCAAGCAAATCGCTGATATGATTCATGACGGAGATACCATTCAGCTTGGTATCGGAGGGATGCCTAACGCAGTCGCAAAATCTCTTTATGACAAAAAAGATTTAGGCATTCATACAGAAATGTTCACAAATGAAATGATGAACCTCATTAAAGCAGGGGTTATCACAGGTAAGAAAAAAACATTACACCCAAATAAACATATTGCTTGTTTTGCATTTGGGACTAAGGAATTATATGATTTTATCAACAACAACCCTAGCTGTTGGATTCTAGATGGTAAATATGTAAATGATCCAGCAGTCATAGGTTTAAATGACAATCAAGTATCTATCAACTCAACCATTGAAATCGATTTATCAGGACAATGTTGCAGTGAATCGATTGGTACTCAGCAATTCTCAGGAACTGGTGGTCAATCTGACACAGCAGTAGGCGCACAAAATTCTAAAAATGGGCGTAGTTTCATTGCTCTATACTCCACGGCAATGGTTAGAAATCCGATTACAAATGAACGTGAAGAAGTTTCAAAAATTGTGTCCATGTTGAAACCTGGAGCCGCTGTATCACTTTCAAGAAATGATGTAGACTACGTGGTGACTGAATATGGTATGGTGGGATTAAGGGGGACAAACATTCGTGAACGTGCGAAATTATTAATCTCAATTGCACATCCTAAATTTAGAGAACAACTTACAAAAGAGGCTATTGAAGCGGGGTATCTACATGAGTCATATCTCGATTAATGGCAAATCCATATACTATGAAGTACAGGGAGAAGGTTTGCCGATTCTTTTGTTAAATGGTATAATGATGTCAACTAAGAGTTGGCAGCCATTTGTTGATAGTTTTTCTTCAAATAACCAACTTATTCGAATCGATTTTTTTGATCAAGGACAGTCTGATAAGCTTGATGGACAAGCCTACACACATTCGATTCAAGTAAAAGTAGTCAAAGCAGTATTAGATCACTTAAACATTGATAAAGTCTCGATCGTTGGTATATCATATGGCGGTGAAATTGCAATACAATTTGCCATTAAACATAAAACATATGTGGATAGACTCGTTCTATTTAACACTGCAGCTTACACAAGTCCTTGGCTAAAAGACATTGGTAGGGCATGGATTGCTGCAGGGAAGACTAGAGATGGAGAAGCCTATTACAATACGGCTATTCCTGTCATCTATTCGCCACAATACTATGAGACAAAGAAAACTTGGATGGATAACAGAAAAAAAGTGTTAGTGCCTGTCTTTTCAAATCCGAACTTTTTAGACCAACTCGAAAGACTTACTTTATCAAGCGAATCATTTGATGTCCAAGACCAATTGCATGAGATTGATGCCGAGACTTTGATTGTGGCTGCAGAAGAAGATTACTTGACACCAGTAAAAGAACAAGTTTACTTGAATCAACGCATCAAAAACAGTCATTTAATTAAAATTCCTAATGCAGGCCATGCATCAATGTATGAAAAGCCATTATTGTTTACGGCTCTATGCTTAGGATTCATTAATACAAAAGATAAAACATACATAATTTAGGAGGTTTAAGTGTGGAAAAGAAAAAAATCAAGTTAAAAAATGGGGAAACATACGCCTATTTAGAAAAAGGAACAGGTGAAAAAACACTTCTTTTGATCCATGGTAATCTATCTTCTTCGGTATATTATCAACCCTTAATGGATCGAATACCTGACTCAATTCGTGTGTTAGCACCGGATTTAAGAGGTTTTGGAGACTCAAGTTATCAAAACCCTTATAACAGTTTGAAAGAACTGGCAACCGATATTCAACTATTTCTATCGGAATTGAAGGTTGAAAGAGTTGTTTTAGTAGGTTGGTCATTAGGAGGTGGAGTAGCAATGGAATTTGCTGCAAGATATCCTAAATCTACTGAAAAACTGATTTTGATTAACTCTACCACGCATAAAGGCTATCCTATCTTTAAAAAAGATACAAACAATGCCCCTATATTTACAGAAGGTTATCAAACTAAAGAACAATTGTCTAAGGATCCTGTACAAGTTAAACCTATCTTAGAAGCATTGGCAACTGAAAATGCATTCTTTATGTCATATATTTACGATTTGACCATATACACAAATCAAAAACCTAGTCCTGAGAATGCTCAGCTTTACATAAAAGAGACGTTGAAACAACGCTGTTTGGTGGATGCTGACTACGCGCTTGCTAATTTAAATATGTCTAATGAGCCGAATTTATATGCTAAAGGTGAAAACACCATTGGAAATATTAAATCAGAGGTTCTAATGTTTTGGGGAACCCTAGATAAAACTGTTCCTGAATACATGGTGAATGACAATTTGGCTGCACTACCTAATGCAAAATATGTTAAATTTGAGGACTGTGGACATTCACCATTGGTCGATAAGCCGGATGAATTAACCAAAGAAATACTTGATTTTATTCTATAAAATAATAAAAACCTCAGCCGATGGCTGAGGTTTTCTGTTATAGGGAATTATCGGTCTTTATACCCAATTGCTTGATGTGATCCATCACAAAAAGGTTTGTTTTTTGATGCCCCACAACGGCAAAGAGAAACTTTTGGTTTCTGTTCGTATTGGTGATCGCCATCAAACACTTTCATGTTTCCAGAAACGGATAAGGGACCAGAAACACCTTTAATTTCATTTTGCATGACAGCAATTTCTGGATTCACAACTTCGTGATCGGTTGGTTTTCCATAAGGTGCTTGGAGAGTGCCATCAAACACTGATTTATGCGAGCCATCGCAATAAGGTGCGTTTTTAGATTTACCACATCGACACAAATAAGTGGTTTCTTGTGTTGGGTAATCTTTCAAATGAACAACTTCAGTTTTGCCATCAATACTGGAAAGTTTTTTCTCAGATAAGGCCACTTTACCGATGACTTTGTAAGGACCATTTTTCGTGATTTCTATTTTCATTTTAAAGCCTCCTTTAATTCTATTATACAACCTAAGCTTCGTAAAGCCACATTTATTTATAAATGAGACCTATATTTGTTATAATAATAATGTAGAGAGCGAGGTTTTACAAATGTCCGCAGAGCTTGACAAAAATCTTTTTACTGAAATGGGGATTTTACCGCCTTCTGAATTCAAAGATGATAAAGCTGAATATCAAAAACTGATGATGGCCTACTACGCAGCCATGAGAGAAGTTCAGACTAAGTTTGAAATATTGAATGATGAATTGAATTTGAGACATAGTCGTAATCCGATTGAATTTATAAAAGTAAGAATTAAAAAAAGCAATAGCATTTTGGAAAAACTATCGAGATACGGTCTTGATAAAACCATGGATAATCTGAAACACATTAATGACATCGCTGGGGTTAGAATCGTCTGTACATACGTTGATGATATTTATGAAATTGCCAATATGTTTGTTAGACAAGACGATGTGACATTGGTTCAAATAAAGGATTACATTAAAAAACCAAAAGAGAATGGTTATAGAAGTTTACATTTAACCATCGAAATACCGGTGTATTTCAGTGATTCCAAGAGGAAACTTCGTGTTGAAGTTCAAATTAGAACCATTGCAATGGATTTTTGGGCTAGTTTAGAGCATGACATGAAGTATAAAAAAGACTTAGAAATCATGCCGACACTGCAAGAAGAACTGAAAAAGTGTGCAGATGTAATTTCGGATACTGATTTACGTATGCAAAAAATCAAGAATGACCTTGATAAAGCGCATCACGAATCTAATCTAATGAATCGCGAGGTATAAGAAGAATGACCAATTTATTCTCATCGCTTAAAATTAAAGATTACACATTGAAAAATCGCATTGTCATGCCACCTATGTGCATGTATAGTGCTTCAGATAACGGAATGGCTACTGACTTTCATGTCGTCCATTATGCTTCTAGAGCCATTGGTCAAATGGGATTGATCATTGTTGAATCCACTGGGGTTGAGCCAGATGGTCGAATAACAAATGCAGATTTGGGTATTTGGAACGATGAACATATCAAAGGATTTAGATGGATCACTAAGCAAATACATGCACACGGTGCAATTGCAGCGATTCAAATTAACCATGCAGGTAGAAAATCAAAAGCAGCATTAGTGAAAAAAGCGCCTAGTGCCATTGCTTTTGGCGAGTATGATGTTCCAAAAGCTATGACTGTTGATGATATCAAATCATTAATTGAAGCTTACAGACAAGCTGCTAGACGTGCAAATGAAGCTAACTTTGATCTATTAGAAATACATGCGGCACATGGGTATCTTATTCATGAATTTATTTCACCATTATCGAATAAAAGAACCGATGCTTATGGAGGTACAATCCATAATCGTAGCAGATTTTTACAAGAAATCATTGATGCCATTCGCAGCGAATGGCCAAGTGACAAACTCATTTCATTGAGGATCAGTGCTGAAGATTATGTTAAAGAAGGTATTCATCCTCAAGAATGGGCTGATATAATTAAAGGCCTTCCGCATGGTGCCATCGATATCGTTCATGTTTCTTCGGGGGGGATTGTTCCTGTTCCGATTGAAGACTATCCTGGTTATCAATTGATGTTCGCGAAAAAGATTAAAAAAGAAACGGGACTGTTCGTGATTGCAGGTGGATTGATTGAAGATCCGATAATGGCTAATGGCGTTTTAGAATCAAACGAAGCAGATTTGATTTATTTTGGCAGATTGTCATTAAGAGATCCTTATTTTCCGCTTAAATTTGCAACGAGATTAAGGCAGTCTATTGAATGGCCTGAACCGTATATCCGAGCAAAAAAGAGCAGTTTTTAATAAAATATCCAATTGAAGCTCTAAACAAGAGCTTTTTTGTTGCATTAATTGATGAATGATAGTAACATGATTATATACCCCCTATAGGGGGGGGTGGGAAGGTATATCATGAAACACGACCAAGCGTTAAAAACACTCAAAATATCAAAAGGTCAAATCGAAGCTGTCATCAAAATGATTGAAGAACAGCGATATTGTATCGATATTTCCAATCAAATACAAGCAGCCATTGCGTTAGTGAAAAAAGCACAAAAAGAAGTCATTACGGAACACTTAAACCATTGTGTGAAAGAATCCTTTGAACAAAACAACGCAACTGAAAAAATCAAAGAAATAGAGTATTTATTGGACAAGGTGATAGGATGAGTAAAAAAACCTTTGAAGTAGAAGGGATGACTTGCGCTTCTTGTAGTGCATCAATTGAAAAAAACACAAGGAAACTGAATGGGGTATCTTCAGTTAATGTTAATCTCATAACCAATCAAATGGAAGTGGATTTTGACGAGCAAATTACGTCTATCGATGAAATCGAACTTACGGTTAAAAAAGCAGGCTATAAGGCTAAAGTACTTCAAAAAAAAGAAGTATACAACGTCCAAGGGATGACTTGTGCTGCCTGTAGTGCCGCAGTTGAAAGAGCGGCTAAGAAAACCAATGGCGTTCATAGTGCCATAGTGAATTTAACCACTGAAAAACTTGTAGTCATGGTTGATCCAATTAACTTTGACAGTAATGAACTCTTTAAGAAAGTCACGATTTCTGGATATTCATTGGTGAAAGAACTATCTGAAGACACCCACCAATCTATAAAGAAACGCGAGATTAAAGTGCTTAAATCCAAAGTGATTCTTGCAGCACTATTTACGATACCGCTACTCTATGTTTCAATGGGACATATGGTAGGATTACCGTTACCGAAAGGGATTATGCCTCATGAATCCCCGTTAAACTTTGCTCTTATTCAATTTTTATTGACATTACCTGTGGTTTTAATTGGCTATAAGTTTTATACGGTTGGGTTCAAAACACTATTGATGAAGAATCCGAACATGGACTCGCTTGTTGCCTTAGGCACATCGGCTGCCTTTTTATATGGCATTTATACTCTAATCGAAATTGGACTTGGGTATACTCATTCTGCAGATTTATACTTTGAATCAGCTGCTGTCATTATAACAATGATTTTGCTCGGTAAGTATTTTGAATCAGTATCTAAAGGTAAAACGTCCGAAGCTATTAAAAAACTCATGGATCTAGCGCCAAAAACGGCCATAGTCTTTAGAAATGGCGTTGAAGAAGTAATCCCAGTTGAACAAGTGGAAACAGGCGATATGATACGGGTAAAACCTGGCGAAAAGATACCGGTAGATGGCATCGTTGTAGAAGGAAACACCTCCGTTGATGAATCCATGCTGACTGGAGAATCGATTCCCGTTGAGAAGTATAAAGGACACATCGTTATTGGTGCGAGCATCAATAAGAATGGTTCAATTCTATATAGAGCAACAAAAGTTGGTAAAGAGTCTACATTGGCACAAATTGTGAAGTTGGTCGAAGATGCTCAAAGTTCTAAAGCACCAATAGCGAAACTTGCTGATCAAATTTCTAGCGTATTTGTGCCAGTTGTTCTCATACTTGCGGTTCTGACATTTACATTTTGGATGATTCGTGGCAATGGGTTTGAGTTTTCCATGAAAACAATGATTGCAGTCTTAGTGATTGCCTGTCCTTGCGCACTTGGACTAGCCACACCGACAGCCATTATGGTAGGCACTGGAAAAGGTGCTGAATACGGTATATTAATTAAAAGTGGTGAATCATTAGAAAAAGCACACAAAATTAACGCGGTAGTGCTTGATAAAACAGGAACGATTACCATGGGTAAACCGGTTGTTACAGATGTTATCACTGCAAATGACTATTCTGAAAGCAAGCTCATCCAATGGGTTGCCTCAGCTGAAGCACAAAGTGAACATCCTTTAGGAGAGGCCATCATAGATTACGCTAAGTCTAAGGGATTTGGATTAAGAAAAGTCACCAAATTTTTAAATATTCCAGGTAAAGGCATACAAGCTACGATTGATTCACACGTTCTATTTATTGGCAATGACAAACTGTTGAAAGAAGAAAAAGTGAAAGTTGGTCAATTAAAGGTAATTGCAGATGAGTTATCAAACAAAGGAAAAACGGTTATGTATGTCATCATTAATCAAGCGCTCTGCGGGATTATCGCAGTGAAAGACGGCGTGAAAAATACGTCAAAAGAAGCAGTGCAATTGCTTAATAAACAGGACATCAAGGTATTTATGTTGACAGGAGATAATCAAAAAACGGCTTTAGCAATTGCAAATGAGGTCGGCATTCAGCATGTATTCTCAGAAGTTCTACCGGAACAAAAGTCAAAAGTCATCATAGAATTGCAAGAAAAAGGATACCATGTAGCAATGGTAGGCGACGGCATCAATGATGCGATTGCACTGGCGCAGTCAGAAGTTGGATTTGCAATTGGGTCAGGTACGGATGTAGCGATGGAATCTGCAGATATTGTTTTAATGAAAAGTGATTTAAGAGATGTTAGTACTGCAATTGAACTCTCCAAAAAAACCATTTTAAATATCAAAGAAAATCTGTTTTGGGCGTTTCTATATAACATATTGGGCATTCCTGTCGCAATGGGGGTTCTATTTATGTTTGGTGGACCACTACTTAACCCGATGCTTGCTGGAGCTGCCATGAGTTTTTCAAGTGTATCGGTTGTATTGAATGCTTTACGTCTAAAACGGTTTAAACCAAAGAAAGGAAACCAATCATGATGAAACAAATGCTATCTATTTCTGGCATGAGTTGCCAGCATTGTAAACGACATGTCACTAATGCATTAAATGAGCTTAATGGCGTTCAATCCGTATTCGTAAGTTTAGAAGATAGACAGGCTATCATTCAAGTTGAAACGGCCTTTTCATACGACGAATTAAGAACAGTTATTGAAGAAGTTGGGTATGAATTAACAAAAGTAGAGTAAAAAAATAGCGTTCCTGACTAAACAGGAACGCTATTTTTTCTAATTGATATAGATTCTACTTGAATCTGCAGTCTGATTTAAAATGGTATCTATGGCAATAAGTACAGTTTCCATATAGATTTCAAATCCGATTGTATTGTCCTCGTCTCCAGCGAAATGAATGCCAATTATATTACCGGCAGTATCAAACATAGCACCACCACTTGAACCTTGTCCTAGTGCAGCGGTCGTTGAAAAAGAGTTACACCCATCCACACATAAAACACTGTCAGGGTTATTAGGGTTCTTCTTAAGATATACGGTATGATTTAAGCTTTCAATGGTACCTTCTAAAAACTTGTTGAAGTTTTGTATTCCAACGGGTGAACCAACTGAAAACACGGTTTGTCCTTTATAAACGGGTAAGGCTTCTTTAGTATCAAATTGAGTGTCTTCTAACACTTCAAGAACGTTACGTGTCTCGAGTTCTAATATAGCTAAATCGGTATTCACCGTATAGGTACCAACGACTGTTGCCTGATCGTTCAATTTAGCGGCTTTATAATAAATATCAAAAATTGAGCCACCTTCGACCACGTGTGCATTGGTCAGAATATAGTAGGTATAAAGGTTGTAATCGCCAAGTATTGATTCTACAGTTTGGGATTCACTTTTGAAGATAACCCCAGACCCCCAAGAATTGCAAATTGTAAAACCACCTTCAGAATTACATGCATGTATACCAACTACGCTTTGTTTTTTATCTTCGACGATGTCTAAATCAAGCGATTTGAATGCATAACCGACTACGTTTGTATTGAGTGATTTTTCAGAATCATTTCTTTGGTACTTTATAGAAGAAATGGTATAAGACTTGTTTGAAATGCCTTCTTCAAACGTAATGGTTTCTAAAAAAGAAGCAGTAATAATACTTTTATCTTTGGTAATTTCAAAGTCGTCATATACAATGTTGCCTATCGTAATGGAAACAAGTTCATCAACATCGACATATTTGATTTTTACCTCATATTGATAAAGATCGTCTTCAGTTTTCTTAATGCTAAATTCGGTAATCTCTGGCTCGCTTTTGATTCGATCAACGAGTGAGTCAATAAATTTGTAAGTCTCTTTTGCTGAAGTTTCATAAATCGATTTTAAAGGAACACCCTCAATACGGATGTCCACAAAAATAGACGTCACATATAACAAAAGTAACACAACAATTATATTTCTAATATAGCCAAAGAATTTCTTCATAAAATCACACCTTTTTTTAAGATAAAACCCGTATGAATTTTATCAATGATATTATATCATTTAATTGTCGATTATTTGTAAAAATACCATAAATTCCGAAAAAAAGGTAAAAACATTTACAAATAACGTAGTTATGCTATAATTAAATAGGCTTAGGAGGAAATTATATGAAATTTGAAAAAATATCAACCAATCGTGCAAAGTTTACATTTGAAGTAACCCCTCACGAATTTGAACACGGCTTAGACCATGCTTTCGATAAAGCAGTTCAAAATGTAGAAGTAAAGGGATTTAGAAAAGGCAAAGTACCTAGAACTATTTTCGAACAAAAATTTGGTGTTGAATCATTATATGAAGATGCATTAAACCATGTTATCGGTCATTTATACCAACAAGTATTCGAAGAAAAATCAGTGGTTGTTGTAGGTGAACCACAAATTGATTTGGATTTTAATGCAATCAAAAGAGGCGAAAACTTCGATATTGCGATCATCGTTCCAATCAAACCAGAAGTTACATTAGGTGAATACAAAGGTGCAGAAGCTAAAGCTAAAGATTTAGTAGCTACTAATGATGAAGTTGAAGCTGAAATCAAGACGCTGCTTAATCAAAATGCATCACTTGAAGCTAAAGAGACTGATATATTAGAAAATGGCGACACAGCTATTTTTGATTTTGAAGGTTCAGTCGATGGGGTACCATTTGATGGTGGTAAGGCAGAAAACTATGAATTAGTTATTGGATCAAACCAGTTTATTCCTGGATTTGAAGATGGCATGTTAGGCCTTAAGATTGGCGAGTCAAGAGACGTTAATGTTAAATTTCCTGATCAATACCAAGCAGAAAATTTAGCTGGCAAAGATGCAGTTTTCAAAGTCGTACTTCATGAAATTAAAACTGCAAAAGGCGAAACACTAAACGATGAATTTGTTCAAAACTTAAAGCGCGAAGGTGTAAATACCGTTGAAGAACTAAAAGCGGACGTCAAAAAATCAATCGAGTCTAGAAAAGAAGCTCAAGAAAACGATCGCGTCGTTGGCACCGCAGTTAAATTTGCATGTGATAACGCAACCGTCGACATTCCACAAGAAATGATTGATCAAGAAATCAAGCAATTAAGACAGAATGTTGAGAATCAAGCTAAGCAATATAAAATTGATTTTGAAATGTTTGTTCAATTAAACGGCTTAACCATGGAACAGTTCAATGCAGAAATGGAAAAGCAAGCTAAGGAACGAGTACTTACAAGTTTAGTAATTGAAGCAGTTGCTAAACAAGAAAACTTAGTAGCAACAGAAGAAGAAATTAATGCTAAATATCAAGAAATTGCAGATATGTATAAATTAACTGTTGATCAAGTTAAAGCACAACTCGATCAAACTGCAATTGAAAATGAAGTATCATTTAATAAAGCAATCGATTTATTGGCATCAAGCGTTAAAGCAGTATAATGAAAAACAATAAAGGACACGCACGTGTCCTTTATTTAAAAAAAGGTATTGGCACTCGTGTGTTTCGATTGCAAATTCATAATGAATACAGTATAATACTGATATACGAACCCATCGGCTTCGTATAATAGAAAATAAGAGGTGATACGATGGAAAATAAAAACTTACCCGCTATCGTTGTACGGGGCATCGTTCCGATTCCTAACAATGATTTTAGAACTGAAATAGGTCGTTCTATCTCGTTTAAGGCTTTAGATGAGTCTGAAAACTCTTTTGGTAATTACATATTAATTCTTATCCAAAAGAACCCACTCATCGAAAATCCAACGCCAGCAGATATTGAAGAATATGGTGTATTGGCAAAAACTACGATGAAACTGAAATTGCCTAATGGTAATCTGAAAGCTAAATTTAATATAGTTTCGAGAATTAAAGTAAAAGATTACTTTTTAACATCGCCTTTCTTTGTAGCTGAATACGAAGAAGTTGAAACTGTGACTGGGGATGTTGATGAAGAAATGACATTGGTTCGTATGGTTATGAATGATGTCATTACAAATGCTAATTTAGTGTTGAATAATGCTCAAGAAATTGTCAGAACTGTACAATCAGGTTTGACGACTGAAAAACTTGTAGACACGGTTGTTTTCGGTTTAAGAGGAAATGAACCTGACAAGTATAAATATGTAAAAGAAGTAAAACTAAATGCTAGATTGAAACTTGTTTTAGAAGACATTGCAAAGCAAAAAATGGTATCTGAACTTGAACAACACATCAATGAAGAAGTTAAAAAATCGATTGATGAATCTCAAAAAGAATACTATTTAAGAGAAAAAATGCGTGCAATTCAAAATGAGCTAGGCGATAAAGCTCGTAAAGAAGATGAAGTAGATGAACTAAGAGATAAAATTTTGAAGGCTAAAATGCCAAAAGAAATTGAAGAAAAAGCACTTCAAGAACTCGCTAGGTTCTCTTCTACACCTCCTGCAATGGCTGAGTCTGGCATTATTAAAACGTATTTGGACTTTTTAGTCGCTTTACCATGGAAAAAAGCATCAAAAGACTCTAACGATTTAAACAAAGTTCAACAAAAACTAGATAAAAACCACTATGGATTATCGACTGTAAAAGATAGAATCATTGAGTATCTTGCTGTCAAGATTCAGACGAAACGCAATCCGCAAACCATATTGTGTTTGGTTGGACCTCCAGGGGTTGGTAAGACAAGTTTAGCGATTTCAATTGCTGATGCACTTGGACGTAAATTCGTTAAACAATCACTTGGTGGCGTTAGAGATGAATCAGAAATTCGTGGACACAGACGCACCTATATTGGTGCTTTACCAGGCCGTATTTTAAATGGAATGAAATCTGCTGGTACTGTAAACCCTGTTTTCTTGTTAGATGAGATTGACAAAATGAGTTCAGATTATAAAGGTGATCCTGCATCTGCGATGCTTGAAGTACTTGATCCAGAACAAAATGCTAAGTTTTCTGATCATTATTTAGAAGAAAACTATGATTTATCACAAGTATTGTTTATCACAACTGCAAACTATCTAGAGAATATTCCTGCGCCTCTTAGAGACCGTATGGAAATTGTTGAATTATCCTCTTACACCGAGTACGAAAAGTTTAATATTGCAGTGAATCATTTACTGCCTAAACAACTTAAAGCACATGGTGTTACAGATAAAGAGTTTTCGGTTACGCATGACTCGCTTTACTACATCATTAGACACTATACCAGAGAAGCAGGTGTGCGTGAATTGAATAGATTCATTGGGACATTGATTCGAAAAGGTATTAAAGAAATACTAATGGATAAAAAGTCTAAAATTGACATTACCATGGACAATGTAGAACACTACATCGGTAAACCTAGATTCTCTCATAATTTAGCGGACGTGAAAGATCAAATTGGGGTTGCGACTGGGCTTGCATATACTCAATTTGGTGGAGACACGCTTTCAATTGAAGTTACATTCTTCAAAGGTAAAGGCGCATTATCCCTAACTGGAAAACTTGGGGATGTTATGAAAGAAAGTGCGATAACAGCCTTGTCTTATGTGAAATCGAATGCAGAAAAATTCGGGGTTGACCCGGTGTTCTTCGATAATCATGACATTCACGTTCACGTTCCAGAAGGTGCTACACCAAAAGATGGGCCATCTGCTGGCATCACCATTACAACGGCGATTCTTTCAGCGGTTTCCAATAAAAAGATACGCAAAGATGTGGGCATGACTGGTGAAATGACATTGAGAGGTTATGTGCTTCCAATTGGAGGTTTACGCGAAAAGTCGATTGCTGCCCATCGTAGCGGGTTAAAAACCATCATTATTCCTAAGGAAAATGAAAAAGATATCGAAGACATTCCACAAGAAGTTAAGAATGCGCTAACGATTAAACCGGTTTCTAACATTTCAGAAGTATTTGAAATAGCATTCCTTTAATTAAAAGTCTGCATTTGCAGACTTTTTTCATGCAGATATCAATTTAACGATATATAGACAATAATGCTTTAATAATCCAATGTTTTTTGGTATAATTAAAAAAGAAATGAGGGTTTACAATGTTAACAGTAAAATCAGCAGAGTTTATTAAAAGTGGAACTGATGAGACCCACTATCCAGACCCATTACAATGTGAGTATCTATTTTTAGGCAGAAGTAATGTCGGAAAGAGTTCTTTAATCAATGCGCTTTTAAATCGCAAAAGCTTGGCACGAACTTCTAGAGAACCAGGCAAGACTGTTACTTTAAATTTCTTTTTGGTTAATGAACAATTTTACTTAGTAGACGCACCAGGTTATGGTTATGCGAGACGAAGTAAGTCACTAATTGAATCTTTTCAAAAAATGATTACACGTTACATTCAACAACGCAGTGCTCTAAAAAGAATCTTTCTACTCGTAGACATGAAAGTTGGAGCAACCAAAGATGACATTGAGATGTTTAAGTACTTAACAAGGTTTGAGTATGAAGTGGTCGTCATTCTTACTAAGATGGACAAGTGCAATCAATCTGAACGTGCAAAAAATATTAATAATATCAAACGAGATTTGGAAAATGCTGAGATATTGATGATTCAAACATCTAGTGAGTCTAAACGAGGAATTGATAAAATATTGGAACTATTTGAGGAGGACTTAAATGAATAAAGTCGTTATTATAGCAGATTCAACCTGCGATTTAACCCCAGAAATCATTAAAAATAGAGGAATTGAAATCATTCCACTTTATGTTAATTTTGGTGAACAAAGCTACAGAGATGGTGTAGATATTAGCACCGATGAGCTTTATCAAAAAGTAGATGAACTTGGGTTTCTGCCTAAATCATCTGCCATTTCTCCGGGTGATTTCATCCTTAAATTTGAACCTTTTATCGAACAAGGGTATGATATTGTGTTGCTGACAATAGGGTCTACAATATCTGGGACTTATCAAGCTGCATTAGTTGCAAAGAATAGTTTTGAAGAAGGTCGAGTTCAAATCATCGATACACTTAATTTGTCTTCTGGCGGTGGGTTACTCGTCTTAAAAGCCTGTGATTTTAGGGATAAAGGACTTTCAGCCTTAGAAATCAAAACGAAAGTAGACCAATTAGTACCACGGGTCCGTAGTCAATTTGCTATTCAAACCATGGAATACTTATATAAAGGTGGCAGATGCAGTGCATTATCTATGTTTTTAGGGAGTGTATTAGCCATTAAACCGATCATTCAAGTCAATAACGGTAAACTAGATGTTTATAAAAAGTCTGTAGGTAAAATGACAAGAGCTCTTGATGCGATGATCGAGGACTATTATCGTTTATACGATCGAATCGATAAAGACTATGTGATGATCACTCATTCTTTAGCAGAAAAATCTTCGCAATACATGAAACAACACATAACTGAGCACGGAAAGATGCCAAATCAGTTATTAGAAACACATGCTGGTTGTGTCATTTCCACGCATTGCGGCAAGGGCACTATCGGGATTTTATATATTTTAAACGACTAAAGAGATAATTGTTTACAAGTCTAAAGATTTGTGTTATGATTTAGAAAACGAAGAAGAGGAAGAGTAAGCAACTTAGTTTTATAGAGACAGATTGGATGGTGGAAAATCTGAGATGAACTTGCTGAAGGTAGCCTTGGAGTTGGTTTAGTGAACCTAAGTAACTAAATCCGGGAATAGCCCGTTAAAGCTTAATGAAGTGCTACTAGCAATAGTAGAATTAAGGTGGTACCACGATTATTCGTCCTTAAGAACCCAGTGTTCTTAAGGACTTTTTATTTTACAGGAGGCATTATGGATAAAATTGTCACTAAGCGTTTGGCATTGAGAGCTCTGTCAATGAATGACTGTCAAGATGTGTTTGAGTATGCAAAACTAGATTCAGTTGGACCACAAGCTGGTTGGCAACCTCATAAGTCTTTAGAAGAAACAAAACGTATCACCGAATGGATGATTTCAACCAAAGAGGTCTATGGCATTCAACATTTGGAAGATGAAAAAATCATCGGTACAATTGGTTTGCATCGAAAAGACTATCTTTCAACTGAAGGCGAAATAGGTTACGTTCTAAATCCGCAATACTGGCATAAAGGCTATATGCATGAAGCGGTCGTCGCATTGATTATCGCTGCTTTCGAACAATTCGGCATAGAAAAACTTTACTGCGCACATTTCAGTGATAATGAGAAAAGCATGAATGTCATAAAGAAAGCAGGGTTCAAAAAAGTAAAAGAAGAGATTAAAAAAATCACATTGTATGGCTTTGAAATTGTCAAAACAAGTGTTAAGTATGAACTCGATAAGAGTCATTATGAAAGGAAGTTATTACCATGGCAACAACGTTAGAAACAAAATATAATCATCAAGCAGTAGAACAGGATTTATATAAATTTTGGGTGGAAAAAGGTTTTTTTAAAGCAACTGGACAAAAACAAAAACCATTTACAATCGTGATTCCACCTCCAAATGTTACAGGTAAGTTGCATTTAGGTCATGCCTGGGATGGAACATTACAAGACATTATCATTAGACGTAAGCGTATGCAAGGGTATGATGCACTTTTTCTACCTGGTATGGACCATGCGGGGATTGCCACACAAGCAAAAGTCGATGAAAGATTGAAACAGTCTGGGATATCTCGTTATGACATTGGAAGAGAAAAGTTCTTAGAACAAGCCTGGGCATGGAAAGATGAGTACGCCAGTCATATTAAAAATCAATGGGCAGTACTAGGATTATCACTCGATTATTCCAAAGAACGTTTTACGCTCGATGATAAATTATCTAATGCTGTTCAACATGTCTTTATCTCCTTATATAACAAGGGTCTTATATACCGTGGCAATCGCATTATTAACTGGGATGTTGAAGCGAAAACAGCGTTATCAAACATTGAAGTAGAATTTGTTGAAACTCAAAGTAAATTGTATTATTTCAGATACCCATTTGTTGAAGGTAATGGGTACTTAGTAATCGCAACCACACGCCCAGAAACCATGTTTGCAGACCAAGCACTCATGGTTCATCCTGATGATATGCGTTATCAAGAATTTATTGGTAAAGAGGTTTATATTCCAAACACAAATAAAGCCATTCCAGTCATCAGCGATGATTACGTAGACATGACATTTGGGACAGGTGTGGTTAAAGTGACGCCTGCTCATGATCCTAATGACTTTGAAGTAGGTAAAAGACATCATTTAGAAATGCCACTTTGTATGGATGAAGACGGCACTATGAATGAAATGGCATTTCAATACAATGGCTTAGAACGATTTGCTTGTCGTGAGTCTCTAGTTAAAGATCTACAAGCAGTTGGTTTGGTTGAAAAAATAGAAGATTATCAAAATAGCGTAGGACATTCAGAACGAACAGGGGTTGTCGTTGAGCCAAGACTTTCTTTACAATGGTTTGTTTCAATGAAACCGTTAGTTGAACAAGCTTTAGAACTATCAACTACCGAGTTTGTACCTAAACGTTTTGACAAGGTTTATAAAAACTGGCTGTTAAATATAGAAGACTGGTGTATTAGCCGTCAATTATGGTGGGGACATCGTATTCCAGTTTGGTATAAAGGTGATGAAATCGTTGTTTCTGCGACTTCTCCAGGAGAGGGCTATCATCAAGACGAAGACGTTTTAGATACTTGGTTCTCAAGTGCTTTGTGGCCATTTTCAACCTTAGGATGGCCAGAAGAAACGGAGGACTTTAAGAAGTATTATCCAACTCAAGTGCTTGTAACTGGGTATGATATTATTTTCTTTTGGGTTGCCAGAATGCTCTTTCAAGGCATTGAATTTACCAAACAATCACCGTTTAGTGAAGTTTTAATCCATGGTCTGGTTCGTGATGAGACAGGTAAAAAGATGAGTAAATCACTTGGTAATGGTGTGGATCCTATGGATGTTTCTGCCATGTATGGTACAGATGCATTAAGATATTTTCTATCAACAAATGCAGCGCCAGGACAAGATCTGAGATACGAAACAGAAAAAGTTGAATCTAGTTGGAATTTCATCAATAAACTTTGGAATATTGCCAGATTTATTCATTTAAACATTGATGATACAAATGATGATTACAATGAACAACAGTTAACCGTATTTGATCGTTGGGTTTTGACACGTTTGAACCAGGTGATTGAAGAAGCAGATCAAAATTATGAAAAATATGAGTTTGGTGAAGTTTCAAGAACGCTTTATAACTTCATTTGGGATGAATTTGCAAGTTGGTATGTTGAAATCGCAAAGATTTTCTTGCGAGATGAACGAAGAGTAAATACCCAAAAAGTATTGGTTTACGTTTTAAAACAAATTTTAAAGTTGTTACACCCATTTATGCCATTTGTAACAGAGAGACTTTATCAAACAATCCTCAACGAAGAAACGATTGTGACTTCAAAATGGCCAGAAATTAAGCCTTTAAAGTCAAACGATAGTTTGGCAATAATGAATGTAGTAACTGAAATGATCACAAAAGTCAGACAACTTAGACACGAGATGTCCATCACACCATCTAAACCTTTGAAGGTTGAAATTGTTACAAATATTGGCGGATTAAAAGAAGTTTCTTTTATGCTCGAGTCATTTTTGAAAACCAGTGAACTTATTATTTCAAACACGTGCACAATGAAAGATGAAACCATTTTAGTGACTGGTACAGGGTATGAATTATATATCCTAAAGAGTGACATTATTTCAGTCGAAGAAGAGCAAAGGAAGCTACAAAAAGAACTTGAGACACTTGAAAAAGAACTTACACGTGTTAAAAATATGCTATCTAATCCAAAATTCCTAGAACGTGCTAATCCAGAAAAAGTATTAGAAGAAAAACATAAGCTGGAAAACTATCAAACACAGTATGATTCTATTAAGAAAAGAATTGGATAAAATGTTTGAACATATTGATGAAGCCGTTAATTGGATTGAACGACAAGTAAAGTTCAAACCTAAATCAGATTTGATTCGCATGAAACAAGCTGTAGATTTACTGAATAATCCTGAAAAAAACTATTCAATCATTCATGTGGGTGGTACAAATGGGAAAGGCTCGGTTTGTGCGTATCTAACAAATATATTGGTTAAACACAAAAAAGTCGGAACCTATACTTCCCCTTATATTGTGAAATTCAATGAAAGAATTAAAGTCAATCAGCGGATGATAAGTGATGAAGATTTGTTATTTGAAATTAACGAAATTTATGGATTTAATGAATTGTATTTTGACACTTATCAAGAAAGGCTTTCATTTTTTGAACTTATTACGCTTATCGCATTACACTATTTTGCCAAACAAAAAGTTGAAGTTGTTGTTTTAGAAGTCGGTATAGGCGGATTGCTTGACGCGACTAACGTCGTTCAAGCAGACTTGGCTATTATCACATCAATAGGTTTGGATCATATCGAACAACTTGGCAACACCCTTGAATCCATTGCATATAACAAATTAGGAATTGTTAAACAAAATACCCCTTTGATCACTGCTGCTTCAAAATCGTTATATCCGCAGTTTAAAGCGCACTGTGATAAAGTTGGTGTGCCGCTTTATATGATTGATACCGATCAAATTGAAATTATTGAATATCAACCATTAAAGTTTATTTACGATTACGACACCTACCAAACAGGACTTTTAGGGTCACATCAGGCAGCTAATGCGGCCTTAGCCATTACTGCAGTCCATTATTTATACCCTGAAATATCGCAACTGACGATTGAAAATGGGCTTACCACGACCCGTTTTCCAGGTAGATTTGAAATACTTAACGAGAATCCTCTTTTAATATTGGACGGGGCACATAATGAAAGTGGCATAGAAGCACTTGTAACCTCACTAAAAGCTTATTATCCAAATCGCAAAAAACATGTTTTGTTTTGCGCAATGGCTGATAAAGACACCAAAAGGATGCTTACTTTGATAAGTGACATTGCTGATTCTGTCTATCTGACACATTTTGATTATAAGAGAGTGCTGGATTTGGATCAATTATTACTACAGACGCCTCATGAAAACAAACGAGCATTTGAAAATCCGATTGAAGCCATTGATTATTTGGTTAAACAGTTTAAAGACGATGTCATTGTAATCACAGGATCTTTATACTTTGTCAGCCATGTTAGACCGTATTTATTGAAGAAGAAATGATGAATGTCATTTCTTTTTTTTATAGAATAGATGGTATATATCATAAGGGTGATATTATGTTTTTTATAAAAGAAATGCCAGAAAATGAACGACCAAGGGAAAAACTCATTCAAAATGGCGTTGAAAGTTTGTCCAATATCGAATTATTGGCAATACTTCTTCAAACTGGGACAAAAAAATATTCAGTGGTCGAATTATCAAAAAAAATTATATTCAGTCTGGATGATTTAGGTGAGTTTAATCGCCTTAGCTATCAGGAACTTACAAAATTAGAAGGAATTGGACAGGCTAAAGCCACCACCATTTTGGCAACTTTAGAGTTTTCAAAACGTGTCTTTAATCAATTAAATGGGAGAAAAAGTCAAATCTCTTCACCGAAAGATATCTACATGCTTTACCAACATAAGTTAGATCAGCTTGAACAAGAACACTTTTACACGCTTTATCTAGACACAAAAAATCAAATCATTTCCGAAAAATTAATATTTATAGGAACACTTAATCAATCGGTAATTCACCCAAGAGAAATCTACAAACACGCAGTCAAAGTTTCTGCAAATTCGGTAATCTTTATTCACAATCATCCTAGTGGAGATTCATCGCCTTCACAGGCGGATTACAAAACCACCACTCAACTAGAACAAAGTGGACAAATCATGGGAGTACAAGTGATAGATCATATCGTAATAGGAAAAAATCAGTTTTTCTCAATAAAAGAAAACCGGAAATATCATTTTTAATTTATTTGTTATATAATAATAGCAAGGATGTGATGAAATGGCTGAAAAACAAAAACAAATAGGCCTTGAACCAGAAGAAAAAAAGACAGATAAAAATAAAAAAAGCAAACAAACTAAGATTTGGATTGCGATCGCTTTTGGGGTGATTTTACTGTTTTTACTCATACTCGTTTCTTCCATTATTGACATAGGTGAACGGTTGAGAAACATCCACGCTTATATTGAATATAGCTTTTATGCTATCGCGTTTCTTTTAACGTATTTATTGGTGATAAACCCAGTCAGAATCATTTTGGTTTCGCCAGCATTTTCAATTGAAACCGTCATGGATAGTAAACCAACACATAGACGATACTTAACCTACAAGAAAGTTGCAAAAAACTTATTAAGTCGTAACGAAATATCTGTAACTGAGAAATCTAAAATACGAGCTTCAATTGGAAATGCTGAAGACCTTCAAAAAGTTTTAAATGAAATCTATAGTACGACTATGAAGAAAAAAATGAACAAAGTTATCATGAGACATGCAAAAACAGTGTTAATTTCGACTGCGATCTCTCAAAACGGTAGATTAGACTTGTTTACAGTGGTTGTAGTTAACATTCGTATGATTAAGGATTTAGTTCAAATGTGCGGATTTAGACCTAGTTACAAGAATCTGGCTAAGTTGACCATTAATGTGTTTACAACCGCGCTCATCGCGGAAGGATTGGAAAACATTAACTTTAATGACATCTTACCAACATCCACAGCAAATATTCTTGGTGAAATACCATTGATTAAACCTGTGATGTCTTCAATCACTCAAGGCATAACAAATGGCTTGTTGACGCTAAGAATAGGCATTGTAACAAGAAAATATTTATTTGCTGATAGTAAAGAATTAACAAAAGCTGCCATTCAAAAAGGCGCATTTATGGAATCGTTAAAGATGATTCCAGTGGTGGTCAAGGATTCGATTGTTCATTTCCCACAAAAGTTTTTTGATTTGTTCAAACGAAACAAAGAAGAAACCGTTGAAGATTTCTAAAAAAACATCGCTTTTAGATTGACAATAGTCGATATCTACGGTAAAATAGTAGCGTTGCAAAGAATACCACATAGAACAGGTTATAAATATGGATGATCCATTACCTTAGATAGTGAGTCTTCAAAAACATATAAGGAGGTGTATTTGTAATGTACGCAGTGATTAAAACTGGTGGTAAACAATTAAAAGTTGAAGTTGGACAAGAAATCTATGTTGAAAAACTAGAGGTCGAAGTTGACTCAGTTGTTACCTTTGATGAAGTTTTACTCGTTGGTGGCGAATCTACAGTTGTAGGTAATCCACTAGTAAATGGCGCATCTGTTACAGCGAAAGTGTTAAAACAAGGAAGAGCTAAGAAGATTATTGTCTTCAAGTATAAACCTAAAAAAGACTACAGACGCAAACAAGGTCACAGACAAAGCTATACGAAGTTACTTGTTGAATCAATCAACGCTTAATATTACATATGATCAAATATCATGTGTGTAAGGACAAAACGATTACTGAAATTAAAGTCAGTGGACATGCTAACTACAAAAAGCATGGAGAAGATATCGTTTGTGCCGCAGTATCTACAGCTACCATTCTTACGTACAATGCGTTAGAAAGAATGGGCTTTAAAGAACAATTAAACGTTTCGGTCAGTGATGGTTTCTTTCACTTAAAAGTCCTCACACCAAACGAATCGATAACACATCTGCTTGAAAATTTATCAGATACGTTATCACAACTCGAACTACAATATCCTAAATATATTAAAAATCAAAAGGAGGGATAACATGTTACAATTAAACATACAGTTATTCGCATCGAAGAAAGGTACTGGGTCCTCACGTAATGGTCGTGACTCAGCTGCTCAACGTCTAGGCGCTAAACTATCAGATGGACAATTTGCTACTGCAGGTTCAATCATTTACCGTCAACGCGGGACAAAAGTACATCCTGGTAACAATGTTGGCCGTGGCGGAGATGATACTTTATTCGCTAAAGTTACTGGCTACGTCAAATACGAACGTCTTGGCAGAGACAAGAAGCAAGTTTCAGTCTATGAAGGGTAAGCCTAGCTTATCCTTTTTTTTCAAATAACGGAGGGTTACCATGTTTAAAGATGAAGTAAAAATCAAAGTAAAAGGCGGCAAAGGCGGAGACGGTATTGTTGCATTTAGAAGAGAAAAATATGTTGAATTTGGTGGTCCAGCAGGAGGTTCTGGTGGAAACGGAGGCAACGTATATTTTCAAGCAGAAGAAGGCATGTCTACTTTATTAGATTTGTCTTTTAACCGTCACATGTATGCCAAAGATGGCACCGCAGGTCTAAATAAGTCTCAACATGGTAAAAATGCTGAACATCTATATTTTAAAGTACCAGTGGGCACCATTGTATATGATGATCAAACTGGTGAAATGATCGGAGATTTAACCGTTCACGGACAAACTTTATTACTTGTAAAAGGTGGTAAAGGTGGACGTGGGAATGAAGCATTTGCAACTCATAAAAATCCAGCACCTGAGATTTGTGAAAAGGGCGATTTGGGTGAATCTAAAGAACTCAGAGTTGAACTTAAAATTCTTGCAGATGTCGGGTTGGTTGGCTATCCTTCAGTTGGAAAATCAACCTTGATTAGCAGAGTTTCCAAAGCCAAACCAAAAATTGCTGAATATCATTTTACGACACTTGAACCGAATCTTGGACTCGTTTATGTAGGGCAGAACAAAAGTTTTGTTATGGCAGATTTACCAGGGTTAATTGAAGGGGCTTCGCTGGGAGCAGGTCTTGGAATTCAGTTTTTAAAACACATTGAACGATGCAGAGTGATTATTCATGTAGTTGAAATGGATGGGTTAGTTGAAAAAGATCCTTACGAAGATTTTGTTAAAATCAATAAAGAACTTGAATCATATAATTATGACTTGTTAAAACGTCCAATGATCATAGCAGCTAGTAAAATGGATTTACCAAATGCTTGGCAAAATCTTGAAACCTTCAAAGAAAAATTAGGAAGCGACTACGAAGTTTTTCCGATTTCATCTGTAACTGGTCAAGGGCTTAATGAGCTGGTTTATCGCGCAATGGATTTAGTCGAAAAAACACCTAAGTTTGAAATTGAAGCCATTCATAAAAACTATATTAAGCAAAAAGAAGAAGATTTCTTCACCATTAATGTAGGTGAAGATGGCGTATATGAATTAACAGGAGAAGGCTTATATCGCCTATTCGCGAGAACAGACTTTACCAAAGAGGAGAACGTCAAACGTTTTTCACGTCAATTAAGAAGTTACGGTGTTGATGAAGCACTGAGAAACGCTGGTGTTAAAAATGGAGATACCGTGCGTGTGTTTGAATTTGAATTTGAATTTATTGATTAAATCATTTAGCACTGTTCATCTTGTGAATAGTGCTTTTTTTAATTATAATAGAAGAGGGAGATGATGTTAATGAAACTTCACATTCAAACAGATTTAGTCGAGAATGAAAAAATGCGTATTTTTATTGTCCATGGGATTGCTGAGCATTTGGCTCGGTATGATGACTTTACTGCCTTCTTAAACAAAAACAATTACTCTGTAGTTCGATTTGATTTAAGGGGACACGGAAAGAGTGAAGGTAAACGTGGATACATTAAGCGTTATGAAGACTTCCTTGAAGATGTTTCAAATGTAGTTTCAAACTACCAGGGTGAAAGAAATGTGATTTTAGGACATTCTATGGGGGCTTTAATTACACATTTGTACATGTTAAGAAAAAACCCTATGGCGCTAGCAATTACCTCTGCTGGACCCACTTATTTTATTAAAGAGGCTAGTTTCTTAAGGTATACAGGCTATCGTTATTTCGGATTTTTGAAGAGTAAGAATAATTTATCATTTGAAAAATTAAGTCATGTTCGAGCCATAGAAGAAGCTTATATGGCAGATCCATTGGTTTTAAAGGCCTATCATATTAATCTAATCGGTGAAATGTTTATTAGAGGTGTAAGATATTTAAATAAAAACTATAAATTGAATACTAAACCATTATTAATGCTACACGGAACCGATGATAAAATTGTTCCTGAGTCGTTTTCGAAAAAGTTATTTGATAAATATACTCAAGAAGATAAAACATATATTAAATATGAGGGTATGTGGCATGAAATACTAAACGAAAAAGACAATCAAAAAGTATATCAAGATATCGTAAATTGGTTAGATAATCGTGTTTTAAACAACTAAAATAAAAAGGTCTACATGAATTGTAGACCTTTATTTTAAGATTTCTTTTGTTTGAATGTATGCTTAACAGCACGATTACGTTTTTTTATCCGGATTTTTGATTGTAAAGATTCCCAAATTAAGAGATATTTATAGTGTAAGCTATTATGTTTTTCAAGCCTTTTTTGAGCGCTTTTGACACGAAATTTCAGTAGTTCTGTTTTTTTACTTAGTGTTTCAATGTGCTCACGGTTGGTTCGAATAGATTTTCTTGAGTTTGCTCTATTCTCATAAAGAATATCTGTAATCCGTTTTCTTGATTGTTTTTCTTTTGATGCATAAAACTCAATCTTATTATTAAAAATAGTATCAAAGGTTATCAATTCACGATTGATGCTTTGAATCTTATCGGAAACATCCTTTAATTGAATTGAGTAAGCTGAGTCAATATCACCAGATTCTACTTTAAATTGTTGATTTTGCTCTGAAATAACACTTGCAATGTTTGCATCAGTAGCACTCAAAAAAGAAGCTTTGTATTCGTATGCTCTTTGTATGTCTTTTTTGGCATTTTCCAATTTCGCATCGAGTTGCGCCATTTTTTCTTTGTAATGATCTTTTAAAAGACTAATTTGATTGTCTAATTGCTTTTGCTGAATCTTTGCAAACGATTTTTTGTATTTTTCAAGCTCAATCAGTTTTTGATGGAGTTTATACTGTCTTTTTTCTGTAGTTACACCAATGTTTAAAGAAGTTAAACGGTATGAAGACTCGTACTCCTGAATGATTCGGTGCTGTTCTTTTTGAATTTCCTTATGCTGATTATCACACATGATAATACCTTTTTTATGATAAATGGTAAGGCTATGTTTGGTTTTATCAAATGAAGCATGCAGTTTTTTGTAAGTAAGTTTAAATAGATCGTCTTTAAACTGTGGATCTTTTGCACGATTAAAGCATTTATACACAGTTTGATAATGTTTATCAAAAGACTGTTTAACCGCTTTGGTGAGCGCCTTAATTTCTTCAATGGCGTCATAGTAGATTTTACCTTCAGTATACTGACTTTTATCTAATTGTCGCTCTCGATTATGTTTTTTAACTTCAATCTGTGCGATGTTTTGATTAAGCGGTTTGAAGCTTCGATTGATTTGTTGCATGTCTCGGTTTATTTGTTTTATTTGGTATGATAAGTGCTGTATCTCCGTGTTATTTTTGATGATTTCCTTTTGGAAAAATTTTAGTTCTTTCCGTAAGTTTTGCGCTGTTTTCTTGTTTTGTTTCGATAAAGGATGCATACCCAACTTTTCAATTTGTTTGTGAATGAGTGACTTTGTTTGATTGATATTATCGTTGTTGTTTTGTATAACAGCAATTTGTTGGTATAAGTCTGCAACATTGGAACGTTGAATTTTGAGTTGATTCTCAAGATTAGCAATTTCGGTCAAATAAAGAGATTTTTCAGATTCATACTCTTCTGAAATTGACTCTTTCAGTGTCATGTATTTAAACTCTGTTAATTCGTCAATCTTCTCCTGATAGTAGGCTACTATTTCTGATTCTAAAGAATCAATGATAGAATCCTTATAGGCACTTTGAGACTCAAACAACTCTTTTAAAAATGTAAGGGCATGTTCGAATTCCTCAGTCGATGAGGTTGTATAAATATCTCTATAAAAAATTAAGAAATAGTCGTGTTCTTGAATAACTGAAAGCATCATTTGAAAGTAAATGTCTATCAGTTTACGTTGTCTTTGAATTTCAGTTAGACTGGTATCAATGATTCTTCTCGCTTTACGAATGCCAGTTTCACGCGTGTAGTTTATTTTGGCGAGTTCAATGGTTGCATCGTGGTCAATTAGTGCTTTGTTCTCATTGATTTCCAAGACTTGTTGACTCATTTTTTGTTTGAAATCAATCATATTTTGTTCTGTTTGAAGACGTTCTTTTTCTAAGTCTCGTTTATGAATGAAAGTGAGTTCCTGTTTTTGAAAATAGAGTTCCTGCTCTTTTTTCTTTTCAGATATGACTCTTTGATCGCCAGTTAAACTGTTTTTTTCGTATTCCATTTTTAAATATGATACAACACTTGTTTGTTTTAGGTCATACTGATTGGAAAGAACCATTCGATCTTTTTCTTTTTTAAGCGTAAGTTCGTCAATGTTAGAAAGTAATAAAGTCTTTTTTTCATGCAAACTCTGATTTTGTTTAAAGTGATTGTTTTCAAGGGTTCGATAGTTTATCTCAGTATCATGTGCCTCACGAGCCAATAAAACTTCTGATTCATAGGGGTATATTTTGATGAGTTGTTGTTCTTTGAATATTTGATTCTGTGAAAATAGTTTTCTTTCCAAGAAACGTATTTCTGCCATTAAAACTTGATAGTTACTGTTAAAAGACTCTTTGTTAACATAAAGAAGATGGTCTTTTTGAAAAGTTTTAGCCTTTATAAAGAGTCTGAGTTTTTCTTGTCTTTGAATGTAGTCATACTCATTCATTAGTAGTTCTTTTTGATGTTTTTTACGTCTAATACTGTTTTGTTTTGACGTGTTAACGATTTGATTGCGTAATTCCTTATCTAAAACACGTTTTTGTTTAATGAAATTTCGATTAATTTCACTGGTTAGTGCTTGAAAGTTATCATCTGTTTGTTTAATTTCTTTTCTTAATAATGATGTTTTGTGTTCCAAATGGCGTTGTTGATTGACATTAACATCTTTATAACTTGCTAGCTTTGTATTATTGATTGTGATGTCTTTTGTATATAATTTCGTTATCTTATCACGCTTTTTTAAATATTCTTTCTTGAGCTGTTCCATCGATTTGTCATGCGTATTCAATGCTTGCTCAAAGCTATCTAAAACAGCTCTGTCTTGATCACTATATGTCGTCTTTAAGCGTTCAATTTGTTGATTTACTTTTTCAATAGCTAGATTAATTTCATTCTCAAAAGAGCCCATTTTCTGTTGAAATTGCTTTTGAATATCTCGGATTTTCTGATTAAATTTCACGGTTGTCCGGTTAAAAATCGTTTTAATCTTGATGGTGGATTCGTCAAAATCTGCTTGTTCTATTTGACGTTCTTTTTGAAGTTTTTGGAGTTCTTGATTTAGTTTAAATTGTCTAACTTGTTCAAGGTTTTTGTTTTCATTGATTTCAATTTCGTGATTGAGCTTGATTTCGTCGATTTTAGTTTGTTTTTGATCCTCGATGTTAACGATTGACGTACGATACTCTTTTTTATATTTTTCAAATTCCAAATCAAGTTCTTGGTGACGTTGTCTCATATCAACGACAGCGCGATAAATGTCGATGTTGATCTGTTTGATCGTATTTTGTAAGGACTGCTGAATGTCTTTAATTTGTTTGTTAGAAGAAATCGATTTCTCTTGAAAAGATTTTTTGTTCATTTTTAATGACTCGGTATAAAGAGATTCTTGTCTTTTGACGGAATCTTGAAAATGACTATTAATTTGTGAAAGTTCGTTCGAATAGTCTTTTCCATAACGAATCAAACTATGTTCATATTGTTTATTCAAATCTGAGATTTGTTCGGAATAGTTTTCAATTAAAACGCGTGTGGATTTTAGCTGATGATGAGATTCATTTGTGATGGCATAAGAGGTTAGGACATCATTAAAAAGCGTATCAAAACGCTCTTTTTGTTGGGATTCGTATTTTTTTGGAAAAATATGAGTCAAACTCTCACCCCTATTCTATGGGTTATTATAACATAGTAAAGCCGTTTTTTACTATAATTACGTATAAAAATTCATGAATAAGCATCTAACTTTGCTTGATTTGTATTTGGTGGTGGGACCTGTAGATACCTATAGGATAAGTGTGTTATAATAGTTTTGTTAGGGGATTATTATGACAATTTCAAAGTTAAAACTTCATCGAGATGCGCAAAGTGGATTGGTCTATAAGGATGTATCTCATCACATCAGTTTAGAAAAAGAATTTGCACGTTATAAAACACATCATAACGAATTAGATAATCCTAACTATATGGCCTATCAAACGTCGATTTTCAAATCATTTATTGAACCATTTGTGGTCGGAGAAAAACATCTTGATTTTGGATGTGGTGAATTTGGTCCGCTCAAACAAATTAGTGGATATGATGTTGCCTTATATGATTATTTTTTCCATCCAAATCAGTCTGTACTAAAATCAACTTATGATACAGTTTGGTTAATTGAAGTGGTTGAACACTTCGTTGAGCCAATGGTTGAATTTGAAAGACTTTATAATCTCTTAGATTCAAGAGGAAGACTCTTGATTCAAACAGAGTTTATGCCGCAGACAGGGATTGAAAACTGGTGGTATCTTAGAGACGAAACGCATTTTAGCTTTTACGATGATCAAGTCTTTGACTATATCGCCAAACAGTTTGGGTTTGTGATTATAGACTCTAACCATAAAAATAGAATTGTCTTAGAAAAGAAGTAATCCAGTTAATTTAAAACTATTTATTATAAAGAGGTGTGTTATGTTTAGTTACATTACAGGAACAATCGTAGAAATAAATCCAACCAATTTGGTGTTAGATTCAAGAGGAATCGGTTATTTAATCATAGCACCAAATCCTTATTTATATCAGTTACAAACTGAGGTCAAGATTCATACGCATCACTATGTGAGGGAAGACCAGGAAACGCTTTATGGGTTTGATACAAAAGAAGCGAGAGATTTGTTCATTGAATTAATCAGTGTATCGGGCATTGGGCCAAAAAGCGCTTTGTCAATACTGGCTTCTGGAAAACCAGATGAAATCCTGTTTGCGATTGAACAACAAGATGTGAAGTTTTTGACTAAATTTCCGGGCATTGGTGCTAAAAGTGCTCAACAAATTATTCTTGACTTAAGAGGAAAACTTGAAAAGAAGGCATTATTTGTCACAGATGAGTCTAGTTTAGAAGTGAAGGAAGCATTAATGGCATTGGGATATTCTCAAACCGAACTTAAGAAGGTATTACCTAAGATTGATCATACACTTCCAATCAATCAAATGATAAAACAAGCACTCATGTTATTAATGAAATAGGTGGAGATTAAATGAAATCAGACGAAAGAATTATCACAAGTTTAGCGGTAAAAGAGGATGAAGATCAAACCCTTAGACCACAAAGGCTTGCTGACTATATTGGTCAAAAAGACATTAAAGAAATGTTGGATGTTTATATTAAAGCATCCTTGAAACGCAATGAAACGATGGATCATATCCTTTTTTATGGACCTCCAGGTCTAGGTAAAACGACGTTGGCACAGATCGTGGCCAATGAAATGGGGGTTAATATCAAAGTTACTTCTGGTCCAGCCATTGAACGAAGTGGCGATTTAGCGGCTATATTGACTTCGTTGGAACCAGGAGATGTTTTGTTTATTGATGAAATCCACCGATTGCCTCGAGTAGTTGAAGAAGTGCTCTATTCTGCTATGGAAGATTATGTCATCGACATTGTTATCGGAAAGGACCAGCAAACACGCTCAATCCGCATTGATTTACCACCTTTCACCTTAGTTGGTGCAACCACGAGATTTGGTGATTTATCTGCGCCGCTTAGAGATCGTTTTGGTGTCGTACTCAGACTATCCTTTTATAACGTAGAGGATTTATCTCACATCATCAAACGCACTTCGATGGTCTATAAGACCAGTATTTTTGAGGATGCGGTTATAGAACTAGCAAAACGGTCCCGAGGTACACCTCGTATTGCAAACCGGTTGTTTAGACGAGTAAGAGACTTTGCAGAAATTATTGGGGATGGAAATATTTCGAAGGAAATCACCAATCATGCGCTTGAAAAGTTGGGCATATCATCCAATGGTTTGGACCATACCGATAAGCGCTATTTGACCGCGATCATTGATAAATTTGGTGGCGGACCGGTTGGCTTAGAATCATTGGCTGCAACGATTGGTGAAGAAATTACAACTGTGGAAGATGTTTATGAACCTTACTTACTACAAGAAGGCTTCATCAAACGTACAGCAAGAGGTAGGGTAGCTTTGCAAAAAAGCTACGATGCATTAAATAAAAAATACTTAAAAGGACTATTTGAATCATGAAAACAGAAGACTTTAATTTTAATTTACCGGAATCTTTAATTGCACAGCATCCGCTAGAAAGACGTGATCAGTCACGCCTTTTTATTGTTGATAAGTCCAATAAGACTTTCACACACACAAACTTTTATAGCATCATAGATGAACTATCAGCTGAAGATGTTCTTGTTGTGAATAACACTAAGGTTTTACCTGCAAGACTGATTGGTTCGAAAGAAGAAACAGAGGCTGTGATAGAATTGTTGTTACTTGAACAAGAAAGTGGGTATTGGGATGCTTTGGTCAAACCCGGTAGACGTGTAAAAGTAGGTACAGTTGTTTCGTTTGGTAACGGCTTATTGAAGGCTAAATGTGTTAAGGAAAAAGAAGAAGGCATTAAAACCTTTGAAATGATTTATGAAGGCATATTTTATGAGGTTTTAGATCAGTTAGGTCAAATGCCTTTGCCGCCTTACATTCATGAAAGACTTTCGGAAAAAGACCGCTATCAAACGGTATATGCAAAAGAAATGGGCAGTGCTGCTGCCCCAACAGCAGGTCTTCATTTTACAAAAGAACTGCTTGAAAAGATTAAACTTAAGAACATTGAAATCATTGAAGTGACTTTACATGTGGGCTTAGGTACATTTAGACCAACAACGGTTGAAGATGTGAGTAATCATCACATGCATGAAGAGGCATATTCAATCAGTGAACAGTCAGCTAAACGGCTTAATGAAGCAATAAAAAATAACAAACGTATTGTTGCTGTTGGCACCACATCAGTGAGAACCCTTGAATCGAATTTTACGAACAATCAATTTCATCCAGGTGCATACAGGACAAATATCTTTATCTATCCGGGTTACCAGTTTAAGACAGTTGGGGCATTAATTACAAATTTCCATTTGCCTAAATCAACATTGATTATGCTCGTGTCTGCGTTTAGCAATCGCGAACTCATATTAAAGGCTTACGAAGAAGCTGTTAGATTAAACTATCGGTTCTTTTCTTTTGGAGATGCCATGTTTATCAAATAAACTATTTTCGTTATGAAAAAACCTCCTCATTTCTAATAATGAAGAGGTTTTCGCTTATAAAGATTAAAGAATGTATAAAAACATTCGATTGAGTCAAGAAGTTTTAACCATACATAGAAACAAAATCTTTAAAAAATTAAATAGCTGATTAAGGCCAGCATACCGACGGTGCCTACATAAATGCTAAAATACAATAAATGCTTTGTTTTTAGTTTTTGCATAACGAGTTTCGCAGTTGCATAAGTCACAACAAATGTAACAACAAAGGCAAGTATGTATCCGACTATGTCAATAGATTCACCTGCATTTGATAAATCAATCAGTGAAAGCATTGAAGTTGGAATGGAAACAATGATGTAACACAAAAATGAAAACTTCAAAAGAGATTTAATCGAAATCTTGCGGAACAATCCGCCAATGAGCGTTGATCCGCTTCTGGAAACACCAGGAAGTATGGCAACAGATTGAAATAATCCTATGGTTAAAGCATCCAAGTAAGTAATATCTTCTTTACCATTATCCGAAACGCTTTTTTTATATATTGTAAAAAGTAAAACGCCTGTAACCATTAACGCTATTCCGACGCTCAAAAGTGTTTTATACTGTTCCATATAATCTTTGAATAAAAGGCCAGTAATGCCAATAGGGATAACGGCAATTAATAGTTTTAGACTATATTGAAAAAATGGTTTTTGAGTTTGATCTTTCTTAAAAACATATAAAAAATCTCCAACTACTAATGCCCAAACGTCTTTTCTAAAAAAAAGGATAAGTGCAATTAAGGAAGCCATGTTCGTAAACATTTCGAAACCTAAACCGGGTAGTCTTAAATCAAAGATATGTTGAAATAAAACCAAATGCCCACTGCTTGAAACTGGAAGTATTTCAGTAATGCCTTGCACTACCCCCAAAAACATATATTTTATTAATTCTACTATTCTTTCCATCGCAAACACCTCGATAATCATTATAACACGAATAAATATCATTTGTGTTTACATATTTACTTGTAAAAATGGTCTAATGACCTTATAATCATAATGGAGGGGTGATGCCATGATTTTATCATATTCAATCGACGCTCGTATGCTGATTACCATTCTGCTGATTTGTTCATTAGTTGTAATTTTTAGCTTAAATCTGTACATACGCCATCTTAATAAAAAAACAAGTGTCATCAAAACTCTTTCTGATGCGCACATTCTTGTATTAAAAGAAGCATTAGGCATTGATAATCTTGAATCAATACGTATTGAACACAAGCGTGTTAAGTTTCTAGTAAAAGATGTAAAAAAAGCAGATTTGAAATTATTAAAAGGGTTTTCAACAGAGGGTTTATTCGTTAAGGGAAAAGAAATTACGTTAACGTTTGAATACGAACCTGAACATATTAAAAAAGCTTTAGAAAACGAGGTATAATTATGGAAAAAACGTTTAAAGTCATTGCAGAAAATGGTATACATGCAAGACCAGCAACAAATCTAGTCACTCTAGCGATGCGTTTTAAAAGCGATATTTGGTTAATAGCCAATAATCGTTCGGTGGATATGAAGTCCATTATGGGCGTGATGTCACTAGGTATCTATAAGGCGGCGATGTTTACGATTAGAACATCTGGCGAAGATGAAAAAGAAGCTTTAGATGCCATTACAGATTTGTTAATTAAGGACAATCTTGGCGTCATTTATGAATAGGCTCTTTGAAATCATTAAAGGTTCATTTATAGGTCTGGCAAATATTATACCAGGTGTAAGTGGCGGCACAATGGCCGTCATTTTTAAACTATACGATAAACTCATTACTGCAATTGCTGATTTTCCAAAACAGCCATTGCAATCGATTAAAGATTTATTTTTTATTTTATTAGGTGCCTTAATTGGGATCATCGTAGGTGTTTTTGTAATTGCTTACTTTTACACTAAACTGCCTTTTGTCACAACCTTGGTTTTCGTAGGCTTTATCATTGGTGGGTTGAAGCCGATTTACAAAGAAGTAAGTGGTTTTTATTACAAAACACCTTATTGGTTAGGTTTTTTGATTGCCATAGTAATCATTGTGGGATTGCCGATGATGAGTTCAAATATGCAAATTCAAACTGGATTTATTTACTACATTGTACTGTTATTGATTGGTGCGCTGACTGCAGTCACGATGATTGTCCCTGGTGTTAGTGGCTCAATGGTATTGTTGGTGATTGGTTATTATACACATGTGTTAGAACTTGCAAAATCATTTATAACAGCATTTTTGAACTTTGACTTAGAAGCACTTTTGGATTTATTGATACCCGTATTTCTGTTGGGAATAGGCTTTGTTTTAGGCGGTATATTGTTTTCTAAATTAACAAAGTGGGTCATTATTCGCTATAAAAATATGTTTTATACGATCGTGTTTGGACTTGTATTATCGAGCCCTGTTGCGATTATATATATATTAAATCAAAGCAACCCAATTTTAAACACTAAGCTAAGTGAAGTCTTCATAGGCTTAATACTAATGATAGGAGCGGCATACTTAGCACATGCCATAATTGTAAAAAGTGAGAACAAAAAAAGTCAAGCAAGCGAAAGAAAGCATTGAAACGTCGCCATTAATAATAAAATCACCGAAAATCATTCAAAGTGACCTTCCTATAGTCTTGGAAATAGGTAGTGGGAAAGGCAAATTCATCACCGAGTTGGCTGATTCAAATAGAGATAAGTTCTATGTGGCGATGGAAAGAGATTTAAATGTTTGTTATAGAATCTTAGAAAAACAAGAAATACTACAGTTGCCAAATCTTGCGATTATACCGATAGATGCTAAGGATTTGAACCTATATTTTAAACCAAACTCGATTGAAAAAATATACCTTAACTTTTCTGATCCATGGCCGAAAGCTAGACATCACAAAAGAAGACTCACTGCAAAAAGTTTTTTAACATTGTATGAATCAATGTTAGTCCCAAACGGACAACTTGAGTTTAGAACAGATCATGAATCCCTTTTTAAGGATTCATTAGAATATTTGGCTGCATCTAATTTTGTCTTGGAATGGCAAAGTAACGATGCACCTTTAAGAGAAGCTGTATCAGAATATGAACTTAAAAAACGAGACAATGGACCTATTTATGGGTTTATTGCGAGGAGGAAATAATGTTAAATCCAATTTATGAAAAACTCATGAGCGCAAGCGGTATTTCAGCTTATGAATCTTCTGTATTTAAAATCATGTACGAAGAAATGAAGAAATATTCGAATTTTGAAATTAAAACTGACAATTTAGGAAGTATTTTCGGCGTGAAATACTCGAAAAACCCTAGTGCTAAAACGGTTATGTTCGCAGGTCATCTGGATGAAGTCGGCTTAATGGTTTCGCAAATACTTGATAATGGTGCGATTAAGGTCATCCCAATCGGTGGGCTAGTCCCGGAAGTCTTTATTTCTCAACAATTATTCATTGAAACTCGAAATGGGAAAATACCAGGCATTATTGGGTCTATTCCACCACATTTATCCAAAAACCAAACTGTTGATTTTCAAGACTTAGTGCTTGATATTGGGGCACCTAACAAAGAAGCTGTTATAAACGCAGGTGTTAGCATTGGAGATATGGTTTTGCCAAAAAATCCTTTTAGCTATAACTATGACCAAACAAAAGTGATGTCAAAAGCCGTTGATAACCGTTGGGGCTGTGGCATGGCACTAGAACTGATTAGAGATTTTAATGATGTTGAATTGGAGTTTAACCTCGTTATCGGTGCGACTGTCCAAGAAGAAGTTGGATTAAGAGGCGCAGGAACTTCTGTATTCAAGCTAAAACCCGATATGTTTATTGCGATGGATGCATCACCATTAAACGATTTATTAGACTCAAAGGCCTCAGGCAAAATGGGAGAGGGCTTTTTAATAAGACTGTTTGATCCAAGAAATATCATGGGTCCAAAACTCTTCAACTACTTCAAGGAAGTTGCGAGCAAACATGAAATTAAGCATCAAGTTTATATTGCAAAAGGTGGCACGGATGCTGCTAGGGCTTTAGACTCTAATGATGGCATAATAGCAACCACCATCGGTCTACCCGCAAGATATATCCATTCGACAGTTGCAATGTTTGATTTAAAAGATCATCAAGCAGCATTCGATATGGCGAGAGCTTTAATTCATAGCCTTACAAATGCACAAATTGGCTATTTTCAAAATCCTATATTATAATATAAGTATCCAAACTAAAAAAAAGGAGACTAAATATGTTAAAAAGAAAATTGTCAAATGGTGTTGAAATGCCTTTGTTGGGCATTGGGACCTTTAAAGTAGGAGAGGGCCCAGAAGCTTATGATACTGTATTAGAAGCACTCAAAGTTGGATATCGACATATTGATACAGCCCAACTGTACGGCAATGAAGAATCCGTGGGCAGAGCCATAAAAGATTCAAACATACCACGAGAACAACTGTTTATTACGACTAAACTTGCCTCTAGTAAGTTAGGGTATCAAGAAGCAATCGATGAACTCGAGCAATCATTAGAAAAACTTGGGTTAGACTATGTGGATTTATACTTGATTCACTGGCCTAGTCCATCAGATGAACTGAACCAACAGACATGGAAAGGCATGGAAGTTTGTTATCAAAATAAAAAAACAAGAGCAATTGGGGTATCAAACTTTAAAATCCATCATATGGATGCTTTATTAAAAGTAGCTAGTATTTATCCAATGGCAAATCAAGTAGAATTACACCCAGGGTTATATCAGTTGCCACTCCAAACATATTTAAACAAAAAGAACATTGCACTGATTTCATATGGTCCTTTTATGAAAGGTGAAGTATTTGACCCTAACGGTCCTTATTTTAATACGCTTTCTGAAATCGCCAAGAAATATTCAGCAACGGTTGCGCAAATCGTAATTAGTTGGGGGATCGCGCGTCAAGTATTTATGATTCCTAAGTCAGTGACACCCAAACGTATTAAAGAAAACTTTGAGAGTTTAAATATAACCCTCAAAGATGAAGATATCATAGCAATTAATAACCTCAACAGAGGTAGACGAGTTTATACAGACCCAGACAACAACTCGTTTGTTAAACAAGCATAAACGCACTTTTTGTGCGTTTTTTTGTTAAAATATCGTCTATCAATTTTATTCTTCTAAAGAAGAGAAAAAATTATAAACGGTCTAATAAAGGTCGAAACGTCATTGAAATAACCAAATCAAAAAAACGTTTACATTTTTTCTCTGAAACCGTTGACACAAAAACTATTATTTGATACAATTAAGTGTAATTAAACGGCGTTCGCATATATAGACGACGATAAACAGTGACATTTAGTACGTTGGAGGTACTCATGGATAGATTATCTAGAAAAATAAAGCCTTACCCAAATAGACCGATTAAAGTGGTTCAGTTTGGAGAAGGTAATTTCTTACGAGCATTTGTTGACCCATTCATTCAGACTATTAATGAAAAAGGTCTATTCGATGGTAATGTGGCGGTTATACAGCCAATGCCTTTCGGAAGAATTAGAGATTTAGAACAACAAGATGGCTTATATACTTTGATTTTAGAAGGCCTAGAAAATAATAAGGTAGTTTCTGAATCAAAAATAGTAGATGTCATAAGTGCATTTATTGACCCGTATACTGAGTATCAAACGTATTTAGAATTAGCAAATTCAAAAGATATTACGACCATTATTTCAAATACAACTGAAGCAGGTATTGCCTATTTGAATGAAAGTGTCAACTTTAATACTACCCCTGTGTCTTTTCCTGGGAAACTATTGGCTTTCCTACACATGCGTTTTGAAACATTTTCAGGCAGAATGGATAAAGGACTTGACATCATCGCATGTGAATTGATTGATGATAATGGACAAACCTTAAAAAGAGTCTTAATTGAGCTTGCAAGAAGTAATCAAATGAGTGAAACCTTTATCAATTGGATGACAACGGCTAATCGATTCTATAACACGTTGGTTGACCGAATAGTGCCAGGATATCCTAAACAAGATGCACAAAAATTAGAAGAAACATGGGGTTATTTAGATCACTCTATCGTGAAAGGCGAAATATTCCACCTTTGGGTTATTGAAGGCGAAAAAGGCTTGAATGAAAGATTGCCATTTGATTCCGCAGGATTGAATGTTTATTTCGTCGATAATTTGAAACCATACAAAGAACGTAAAGTGAAAATACTAAATGGGTCGCACACTGCCATGGTCCCAGTCGCTTATCTATATGGCATTGATACGGTTAAAGAATCTGTGAACGATGTAGTCGTTGGTAAATTCATCCGTAACTATATTTGGAATGAAATTATCCCAACCATTGACTTGCCAAAAGAAGAGATGAATGCGTTCGCAAATGCAGTTTTAGAACGATATCTTAATCCTTTTGTCAGACATGAACTGATGAGTATTGCTTTAAATTCTATGAGTAAGTATAAATCTAGAATTTTACCAAGTGTGTTACAAAGATTAAGTGAAAATCAGTTTCCAAAACTTGCTTTGTTCAGTTTGGCTGCCTTAATCGTATTTTACAAAGGTGACCGTAATGGGCAAAAAATCAACTTACAGGATGATCAGCATTTCTTAGATTTATATCAATCACTCTGGGCGACGAAAGATTCTAATCTTGTGGTTAAAGAGGTTTTAAGTCTTTCTCATTGGGATACTAAACGCTTAATTAAAGAAGATGTCTTAGCTTATGTACAATCATGTGTTTCATCTATTCTAACCAAATCGATGAAAGAAGCTTTAAAAGATTTGTTGGAGGAATAGTAGTGGATAATACAAAGTTTTTAATAATTAACCCGGATGACAACGTTATGATTGCCTTAGTTGAATTAAAAAGCGGCGAAGTTGTTAACGGTATTACCCTTTTAAACGATGTCGTCAAAGGGCATAAAATAGCACTAAGAGATATCTCTAAAGATGAAGATATCGTTAAATATGGTTTTCCAATCGGACATGCGACCCAACCTATTTTGAAAGGTATGCATGTGCACACACACAATGTAGCGACAAATTTGAATGATGTATTAGAGTATACATACGAACCTCAACTTGATAGTTACGATGTGAAAGCTAAAAATCGTGATGTCTACGTTTACAGAAGATCAAATGGTGAGGTTGGGATACGAAATGAGCTTTGGATTGTCCCTACGGTTGGCTGTATTGTTGGCCAAACAAGACAATTAGCCGATTTGTTCATGAGAGAAGTCAACCCGGGTCCTGAATTTGATGGCATTCATGTATTTGGACATCAATTTGGATGTTCTCAAATGGGGGATGACCATGAGAATACTAAGGAAACTTTGCAAAATATCGCAAAGCATCCGAATGCAGGAGCGGTTCTTGTCTTAGGTTTAGGTTGTGAAAATAACCAGGTAAAAGAATTTAGAGAGTCGTATGGGGCTTATGATGCGAATCGTGTCAAATTTCTAGTGATGCAAGAAGTTGAAGATGAACTAGAAGTTGGATTAGAAGCGCTTAAGGAACTTTACGATTCTATGAAAAATGATAAACGTACTAAGGCTGATGTTTCTGAACTTAGAATTGGCTTGAAATGCGGCGGATCAGATGGCTTAAGTGGCATCACAGCTAATCCGCTTTTAGGCAAATTATCTGACTATATCACCCATCATGGAGGGACAAGCGTTTTGACTGAAGTACCTGAAATGTTTGGTGCTGAAAAGATATTAATGAGAAGAGCTAAGAATCAAACTGTATTTGACAAAACCGTCCACTTGATTAATGATTTCAAGGATTATTATAAAAAGAATAATCAAGTGATTTATGACAACCCATCACCAGGTAATAAAAATGGTGGTATCACAACTTTAGAGGATAAGTCTTTAGGTTGTACACAAAAAGCAGGGCATTCAGTGGTTTGCGATGTCTTAGGGCAAACAGACAGATTGAAAACAAAAGGACTCAATTTGATTAGTGCTCCCGGCAATGATTTGGTATCAGTCACAACTTTAGGCATGAGTGGTTGTCAGTTGGTTTTATTCTCAACTGGACGTGGGACACCATTTGGAGGGTTTATTCCAACCATAAAAGTCTCTACAAACACTGAAATATTTAAGAAAAAACCAAATTGGATTGATTTTAATGCTGGTAGTCTCACTGAAGGTGTTGACATGGAAACATTACTGGAAAACTTTGTCGATTTCATTGTTGAAGTTGTAAATGGTAAGAAAACACGCAATGAGATCAATAACTTCAGAGAAATTGGTATTTTCAAAACCGGTGTTATTTTATAGGAGGCCGTATATGAAAGCATTTATGGATCAAGATTTTCTTTTACAAAATGAAGTTGGGAAAAAGTTATATCATGATTATGCATCTAAAATGCCAATCATTGATTATCACTGTCATTTAAACCCAAAAGAAATATATGAAAACAAACCGTTTGATAACTTAAGTACTGTTTGGTTAGGTGGCGATCATTATAAGTGGCGTTTAATGCGTGCAAATGGTGTTTCTGAAGCATATATCACTGGTGATAAAGCAGCTTTTGATAAGTTTATGAAGTATGCAGAAGTTATGCCATACTTGGTAGGCAACCCATTGTTTCACTGGTCTCATTTAGAACTACAACGATTTTTTGGGATTAACACACTTTTGACACCAAAAACAGCTTTAGATATATACGAAAAAGCAAACTTTAAGTTAAAAGAGCTTACGCCTAAAAAATTTATTGAGATGAGTAACGTCAAAGTGGTCTGTACCACTGATGACCCAACTGATGATCTAAAATGGCATGTAAAATTGAAAGCTGAACAAAATTCATTTAAAGTACTGCCAGCTTTTAGACCTGATAAAGCAATCAACATTGAATTATCGTGGTTTAATGACTGGATTGGATCTTTAGAAAAAGTGGTAGGGTTCTTGATTACTGAAGTTAGTGATCTGGAAAAAGCACTCGAACAACGCATGGATTATTTTTCAGACCATGGCTGTAAATTATCTGATCATGGGCTGGATTCGATTTACTATAGACCCTATGAACAAGAAGAAATTGAAACTATTTTCAAAAGAGCTCGAAAAGGGATTACATTATCACAGGAAGAAATCGAAAAGTATAAAGGCTACATGTTGATTTTCTTGGGTAAAAACTATCATAAACGTGAATGGGTACAACAGTATCACATCGGTGCTTTAAGAAATAATTCTAAGCGTATGCTAGAAAAACTTGGGCCAGATACTGGTTATGATGCGATTAATGATGATTTAATTGCAAAACCATTGTCAAATATTCTTAACGCATTAGACCACAAAGATGAACTACCTAAGACCATTATCTATGCACTAAATCCTCGGGATCATGATGTGGTTGTCACTTTGATGCAAGCATTCCAAGACGGTAAGACGCCAGGAAAGCTCCAGTGCGGCTCTGCATGGTGGTTCAATGATACGATTGATGGTATGAGTAAGCAAATTGATGCTTTGTCTAATAACGGACTTTTATCAAGATTTGTTGGCATGCTAACAGATTCTAGAAGCTTCTTAAGCTATCCAAGACATGAGTATTTCAGACGATTATTATGTAACAAACTGGGTCAACTTGTAGAAGATGGATTGTTTCCATATGATTTAGAAATACTTGGAAGAATCGTTGAAGATATTAGTTATAATAACGCAAATAAGTATTTTGGTATGTAAAAAAAAATTACCGCTTAGAAGCGATAATTTCCAAAATAGATTTAAACATTGATTCGGAAACTGGTTTTGAGTGAATGGATGAAACATAAGGCAGTTCCTTAAAAAAATAAGCTGGTTTATCCCAATCGTCATAACGATTGGGTAGAACTGGATATTCAAATTTTGAATGAATGAATGTGGCTCTTCCTAAAGAGCGCCATGGTCTACCCAGTAAAATTTGAAAGGAACCGATTGATTTAAACTGACACTCATTGAAAACAAGACCGAACGATGATTTGGGATGGGTAGATGGTGCTGTGACATAACCATTACCGTTCGAAATGATCGTACAGTGGTCAAAGAAAGCATCGCTAGAACCAAAAATGAAATCAATGTCACCTTCGATTATCGTATCGAAGACATAATGAGTTAAAGGACGTGCTGATAGCTCCTCTTCGGCTAAAATGTGGGTATATCGGGATCTTAGATCCTCGGGTAGAGGTCCTAAGAATAGCGTATCTTGTGTAGACTTGAGGATGCAATTTTGAATGCGTGTCTCATCTCCGTAAGTTGAAAGCGCTATCGCTTGGCCGATTTTCTGTCCTTTACCACTTGTGTTTTGGATGGTTAGATTCTTAATTGTTATGTGATCACCTAAGATTAATAAGGTTTGTGTTCTAAAAGTATTCATAAGCAATCCATCACTGTGAAACTTTAATGCGTGGTCATTATAGGATAATACAGCCTGATGAGATTCACCAATCATAACTAAGTGATGGTGTCTTAAAGTGATTTTCTGGTGATAAATGCCATTGGTTAGAAATAATGTAATCGTTTCATCTAGTGGAATTTGATCTAAAAGGTATTGAATGTTGTCGTTCGGTGTAACAGTAAGTTGCATAGTAATGTCCTCGTTTCAAACCTATTATATAAAGGAGCGGTCATTTTGACAATAGCGAAGTACCGAAAACTAGATTTGTTGATTTGGACAGTGGTTTGCATAATCATTGATTTGATTGGATATCTTGCGAGTCAAAAAGAATTGATATTCTTCTATGTCACACTTTCAACGCCGGTTTTACTTATCCTCTATATTAGGTGGGGATCTTGGGGATTAATACCAACAGCAATTGTTGCTATACTTCACACAGTGCTGTATCGAAATTTTGATTTTATGCCGATGGTTTTATATATCTTTTCCATATTTGGGATTGCAGCATCGATGATTTGGTTCAAAATTATCAGGAAAAATAGCATCAAAGAAGAAGTGTTATGGTTGATATTATATTTCTTGACAGGGTATTTGGCAATGTTTTTGATACAAGCATTGTCACAATTCATACTATTTAAAGAGATTGAGTGGTTTGTCTTAATTACAAGACACGGCTTGAACATAGCATTGGGATTTGTAATATTGATGATTGCAAAAAGACAAGAAGATTTATTGGTTGATATGAAAACATATCTGCTTAAACAAATTAAAGAAAGACAACAAGAGGAACATGTATGAGAGCAAATCGAGACGTAAAATTGATGAGTCATGATGAATTAAAACACGAATTATTACTCGAAGAACTTGAAAAGAAAAAATGGCATCGCTATTGGCAGGCGATAAAGAAAGACTGGCCGCTTTATGCGATGTTAGTCCCAGTCATTATTTATTTCTTTATCTTCAGGTATATGCCAATTTATGGTATTATGGCTGCTTTTAAGAATCAAACGGATCTTACCTTAGGGGTCGGTGACGCACCATTCTCAGGATTTTATGCATTTAGATCACTGATTGCTGGTGACTATGCTAAAGAATTTTGGCAAGCGTTTAGAAATACATTTGCGATTTCGATGTATGGGTTGATTTTCGGATTCCCCGTACCAATTATTCTTGCACTATTTTTCTCAGAAATTAAGAGTGACATCTATAGAAGTATCACTCAAATACTTACTTACTTACCTAAGTTCATTTCAACGGTTGTTATTACTTCAATCATCACATTGATGTTATATGAAGGGAATGAACCTCACCAATCAGCAGGGATTCTTACCACTTTGTTTACAAACTTAGGGGTGATTGAAGAAGGAACCCGTATGATGAAAGAACCCCAGTATTTTAGATCTATTTACATCATTTCAGGCATTTGGGAAGGTGCGGGGTATGGTTCGATTGTGTATTTTGCGGCTATTATGGCTATAAGCCCTACTAACTATGAGGCAGCTCGTATTGATGGCGCGAACAAATTGGCCCAAATCAGATACGTGACTTTACCAGGGATGGCACCTACATTAACGATTATGTTAATTTTAAGAATAGGTGAGATATTATCAGTTGGTTATGAAAAAGTATTGTTATTATATGATGCTTCAACGTATGCAACAGCCGACGTTATTTCCACTTTCGTTACAAGAATAGGTGGATTAATGGGAGGCGCGACGGTATCCTTGAATACTGCAGCATCGGCTGATTTATTTAACTCGATTATCGCCATGTTTCTAGTATTAGGTGCGAATTTCATTTCAAGACGTGTTTCTGACACTTCATTGTTCTAAGGAGAATAACTATGCAAAGATTAGATAAAACAGAATTAATATTTAAAGTCATTGCCTATACGTTAGTCACCTTATTCGCAATTGCTGCTTTATATCCCTTTATTTATACGATTTCAGCTGCTGTTTCAAGCAGAAGTGCGTTCGATAACGGCCTGGTTGTATTATTGCCAGTTGAATTCCAAATGGACGCTTTATCAGGGGTTATCACGGATAAAGGCTTCTGGATTGCTTACACAAACACACTATTTTACACATTCTTTGGGACGATGTTCTCAATGGCAATGTCAATCATGGCCGCCTATGCGTTGTCAAAATCTAGATTGGTATTTAGAAGCCAAATCAATTTCTTGATTGTCTTCACTATGTGGTTTAGTGCGGGGATGATTCCAACGTTTTTAAACTATAAAATGTTTGGAGTTGACTTTAGATGGGGGATTATTTGGGGCTTCGGCGTGCAAGCGTTTAACGTCATTCTATTGAGAAATTACTTCAGTGGTGTCTCTAAAGAAATTGAAGAAGCTGCAATCGTCGATGGTGCTAATGAATTTCAAGTCTTGTTTAACGTATACCTACCAATGTCAAAAAGTGCATTGGCAACTGTAACACTGTTTTATGCGTTATCACGTTGGAACGGGTATTTCTGGAATATGATTTTAGTTAACTGGAACGTAGAACATCCACTACAAGTATTCTTACGTAGGTATTTAACTGAGTACTTGATGGATGAAAATGCGTCATTAACAGATTTACCTTATTCGCCATACTCATATATGTATGCGATGATTGTTATGTCCATTATCCCGATCATCATTGTATACCCATATTTGCAAAAGTATTTTGCAAAAGGTGTCAATGTTGGTGGGGTTAAAGAATAGGAAAGAGGAGGAAAGAAAGTATGAAAAAAATGTTTGGGATAGTACTAATGGTATTATCACTATTCGTTTTAGCTGGTTGTATCAAAGGCGGCGGCGGAACAGTCGAAGAAAAGAAACTTGTTTCAATTTCTGTTAAAGTTACACCTACTAAAACATCTTATCTGTTAAATGAGGATCTTGATTTAACAGGCATGCAGATTGAAGGTAGCTACGATGATGGCTCAGTTGCTATTCTAACTGCTGGTACTGGTGAAAACCAATACACTGTATCTGGATTTAGTTCAGCAACTTCTGGTTTAAAAGAAATCACAGTTACTGTAGGTACATTTACCGCTAAATTTAATGTGGTTGTTAGTGACCCTGAAGGTCCAGTAACACTATTGGCAATTGCAGTGGCATCTCAACCTAACAAGACTGTTTATGGGCTTAATGGCGTATTAAATCTTAATGGTTTAGTCGTTAAGGCACAATACAGCAATGGTACTGAAGAAAACCTATTAAGATCACAATACACAGTAACTGGATTTGATTCAGAAGCTGCAGGTGTTAAAACACTTACTGTTACATTTGGTGAAGTAACAACAACTTTCACTGTTACAGTTAGTGCTGACCGTGTTGAAGATGATCCATCTAAGGCTTTCACAGTAAACTTCGCATATAACTACCAAGGTAGAGGTATTACTTATCAAGAATCAGACCCTTATAAATCATTAAGTGGTAAGACTTATAACGAAGGTGACTTACTACCTGTATGGGAAGCATTGGGTTCAAAACTCAATATTACTTTTGTTGACAAGAAAGTTTCAAACAACACTGCAAACCAATTCAACGAATTGTTAGCTGCTAAGTTTGCTGGCGTTGATTTAGTTAACTCTACTGGCGCATCTTTAACAGAATATGGCGTAAGTGGTGGTAACTTCGTAGACTTATCAAAATATTTAACATCAATGCCTAATTTGAATGCATTCTTAACTGCAAACCCTGCAGTAAGAGCATCTATGACAGCATCAGATGGTGGTATCTATTACACACCTTACTTTGATGGTTTCGGTGAAATTGAACAAATGTTCTTAATGCGTATTGACTGGGTACAAGACATTCTTGATGTTGAAACACCAACTTTTGATACAGAAGCATACACTGGCACATTCACAGTTGAAACAACAACACCTGAAGCACTTGACGTTAACGTTACAGTTGCGAATGCAGATGGTACGACTAGAGTTGTTAACAAGAAACATACTGCAAACATTCTTACAACCCTTGAAAACTTGTCTTCTAAGACTGGTGTTTCATTAGCTCAAGCTTTCAGAACTTATATGGAAGATACTTATGGTAATCAAGGTTATGCTAATCTCTCAGATGTATTTGTTGGTACAGATGCAGCCTATGACGTTGATGAAATGTTAGCATTAATGCACGTTGTTAAAGCAAATCCTAAGTTCTTAACAAGAGAACATACAGCACCTAAAACAGCTGTTGAAGTATTCTTCCCAAGAACTTCTCAAGATTCACGCGTAAGAAACTTATTCCGTAGCCTTGAAATGTTTGGATTACGTGGAATGTTCTCAAGATACCAATGGGTATACTTTGATCAAGATGGTGGTATTGTAGATGCAAGAGCTGAACAAGAAACCATTGACGGCGTTACACAATTATCTAAGATGTTAAGCGATGGTTTAATTAACTCAAACTTCGATGCATCAGGTACTGTTGACCATAGAAAGATTCTTATGGAAGGTTCTTATGGTTTCATGACTTATGATTATAATGCATCATCTACACCTAAAGGATATATTGAAAATGCTAAATCATTAGATCCAACTTATCGTTTTGAAGCTATTTTACCTCCAGTAAATGACTGGTTAGGTACTGGTGAATATTTCCACTTCTCTGAAGGCGTTAGATCCCTTAAGAACGAAGCATGGGGCATCACTAAAGCGGTTGAAGAAGATACAGCTAAATTGGCGAGAATTCTAACTTTAGTCGATGGTATGTACGATTATTCATCAAACGATTCAATCGGGAACACTCATTTATATGGTCCTGCAGGTTACATCGATGGTACGATTGAATATAACGGTGAAACCATTCCTAAGATCTCTGATGCAGCTATGGCTGAAATGGGAGAACTTACTTCAGGTAACATGATCAACTACTTAAGACAATATGTTGGTGCTACAATGGCAATTGGACATATTCGTGGCTTAGGTTTAGAATACCAAACACTATCTGAACAAGGTATTGCAGGTATTGAAAGAATTAACGTAGCTGTTCAAGCTGGTACATTCAGACTTGCTGGTCAATATGATAGTACTAACCCTTGGTACAGACTTGCACCATCTCTATTTGCATTAACAACAGATGATATTGCTGATATGGCAACATTAACTTATGATGACAAATGGGCTGATGCCGAACTTAAGAAATTAGTACGTTATGCATTCTCTGGTCTTGGTGAAACAGTGACTTCAGAAGTGTATTTCTCAGATTTCGTAAACAAAGGCGATGTAAATACTTATGAAGATATTTACAAAAAAGCATTAGAAGAAGCATACGCAAGAGTTAATCAATAATTAACTAAAAGTCTCTATCGGAGGGAGATTTCCTCCCTCCCTAGAGCACCATTAAACTTATGAAAGTAGAAGTGATTTTATGAAAAATATAGTTAAAACAATTGGACATGTATTTAAAACCTTTGGCACATGGATTATCGATCACATACAGGGGATTACTTTTGCCATATTGATTGTAGTGATGGCAGGCTTTTATGTCTATACATTAGGTTATTCCACTAACTGGGCAACGATTGTTTCAGAAACAAGAGAACCGGAGTTTTATAATACTTCTCAACAGGTAAATAAAATTCTATCCCAAGTTGGTTTTATAGGCGTTCTTGCGGTATTGATTAGCATTTTTGCACAATCTCACAAGCGTAAGACATATTTTCTTAGTAATATTGTTTTAAGTATATTTTCCAGCATTATGCTAGTTGTTCAAGCAGCGCTTACGTTATATTACAATAGTGTGCTAGAACCTATGTATAGAGCAGCAAACATTCCGGATACACTATACACAATTAGACGTACATTCAAAAATTACAGAGTATTTGCAATAGGAAATGCTTTATCGGTAATCATGATTCTAACAGCGGCGCTTGTAATTGCATTTGTTATTTACAAAGTTAAAGCACAAAAAAATCGTGCAATAGAGATGAAGAAGGCGGTTGAAAGTTATGAACAATAAAAACATCAAAGCAGATAAAATGCGTTATCAAAAAAACAGTTCTGCTTATGGTTTAATCCTCTTGGGAATGGCAATCTCTGTACACGTTTTATTTTCAATTATTACACCCAAAACTGTGGTTCCTAGCATCACCACAGCGGCTGAAATTTTACTGAATATCGTATTATTATTAGTGACATTCTTAGCTGCAGAAAAATGCAAAGCTTATGACAAAAAATGGGGCATGTATATCTTTATTGTTGCTGCAATCCACGTTCTACGCATATTCTTCGAACCAAGCAGTTTGTTGAGAAAAGGCCAAATTACTGGATTTGCCTTTACATTGATCGCAATTGAACTTATTGCAACAGCCGCATTGTTCGTCATAGCAGGCTACATAACAATTAAGAAACATGATAAACTAAAAGCACACTTAAAGGAACTTGGTGAATAAATATGGCTACGATGGCACTGAAAAATGTAAATAAAATCTATCCTAATGGTGTACAAGCAGTATTTGATTTTAATATTGACATAAAAGATGGCGAATTCATTGTGTTAGTTGGTCCTTCAGGGTGTGGTAAATCAACCACACTTAGAATGATAGCTGGACTAGAAGACATCTCGACAGGTGAGTTGATTATTGATAACAATGTAGTCAATCAAATGGCCCCTAAAGATCGTGATATTGCAATGGTATTCCAAAACTATGCGCTTTATGCTCACATGACTGTGTATCACAACATGGCATTCAGTTTAACTTTAAGAAAAGAAGATTCTGATCATATTCACGAACGTGTAATGTGGGCAGCCAATATTTTAGGATTGGTTCCTTACTTAAACCGAAAACCTAGAGAGTTATCCGGAGGGCAACGTCAACGTGTGGCATTAGGTCGTGCGATTGTACGTGATCCAAAAGTATTCTTATTAGATGAACCACTTTCGAATTTAGATGCTAAACTGCGTGGTGTGATGCGCAAAGAACTAAAAGAACTCCATCATAGATTGGGTGCGACCATGATTTATGTCACGCATGATCAAATTGAAGCTTTAACGTTGGCTGACCGTGTTGTTGTAATGAAAGATGGCTATGTTCAACAAATTGACAGACCAGCAGATTTGTATCAACGTCCAAATAACCTATTTGTTGCAAATTTCATTGGAACACCACCTATGAATGTCTTCGGTGGAGAAATCAATGAAAAAGGAGAGCTTTTAATTGATAATCTGGTCATTGATATTTCGGCGCATCCTAGCTATAGTGCCTTAAAATCAAAAGGCTATTTTGGAAAAAAACTAACGATTGGTATTCGTCCTGAAAACTTTGTTGTATCGATGAAGTGTGAGAAAGAACAAAAAAATGGCTTTCAAACGACGGTTCAACTTTATGAATTACTAGGTTCAGATGCCTTGGTTCATGTTCTTATATCTGATAAAAACGTGATTATGAAAATTAATGCAAGACAAGTGTTTCATCCTGGTGATGAAGTTGTTGTCAACGTTGACCAATCGCATTTATACTTTTTCGATTTAGAAACGGAGATTTGTATATATGAATAAATCGCAAATTAACACGACCAAAGAAAACAAAATTATGACTTGGATGGTTCGTTGGTACGAATACAATAAGTATAAAATCCCTGTTATTTTCACACTATTAGGAACACTCTTGTTTACGTTGTTCTTAGATTTTAGAACAGGCGGTTTTACATTCAGATCCCATATTGCTTCCATTCAAATGGTTACTTCGAAGATAATTGGATTTTATTTGTTTGCAATTTATTTAATTGCGATGATTCAGTTATTTAACAGTATGTCTTTTTCAAAAAAGAGATCGCCAGTATCATTTTTCTTGTTTTTAATTCTAAATACAATTCAAGGGTTATTGGTTTTTTCATACGTTAAAACATTTTTTGAAGAGGCTGTTTCGAGAGCTGATTACACAATCCCTTCTTATACACATATGTCCATTTGGATTATGATTATTGGCATGGTCTTTTATGTTGTAGCAACAGTGTTTGCTGCCGTTTACGTTAACTGGAAATATGTCAAAATTGAAGAATAATCCGGACAAAAATAACGGATATAATCCTTATGGCATTGATAAGCTCTCTAATGTCAAACCAAGCGTTAAAATAGGATTTATGAAGTTTTGGCTCTCAGGGGCAGTATTCTTTTTATCATTCACGGCTTTAAGCGCTTCAGCGTATGATGTTTTCGACAGAATGGTTTTCTTATTTTTGTTACTAGGACTTGGCATCGAATACATCATGAACAAAGTAATCATTTGGATGAATAACGATAATCAACCTACTTTAAAGTATTTGCCATTTCATTTGAAAAGAACATCTATTTTTTCGTTATTAGCTTCAATGGGCTATGCAGCTATCATGATTTTATCAAGTTATTTCTTGATTGAATGGATCATGTCCATTGGCATTCCTTCCGTAGGTATGATCATGTTTGGTTTTGACTATAAAGCAGTAGACCCAATCTCATTTGGATTAATCTACTGGTTGATGGATTTTATCTGGATTTCAACTAAAAACTATCTACTAATAAAATTTAAAAAATAGGAGGCATCATGTTTAATATAATTTTCAAATCTTCAAGAAGTGTGACGTTTGAATTAATGAATAAAGAGATTTATTACTCGAACAGCCCATTTGATGTTTTTCTAGATGGGAAAAGCGTTTTAAAAAATATTAAAACAAACGTGTTTTCTATTTATGATTTAATGCCTAATACTGAGTATGAACTTGAAGTGTTAGGAAGCAAAACAACTTTTAAAACAGACTATGAATCAGTCTCTTTGAATGTGCTTGATTTTAATGCAAAAGGCGATGGCATTTCGGTGGATACGATGGCCATACAAACTGCGATTTTAACTGCACCAAAAGATGCTAGAGTATATATACCTAAGGGCACCTACTTGGTAGGGCCTATATTTTTGAAAAGTGATATAACAATTGAATTAGACAAAGAAGCGACGCTTTTATATCTAACAGACAGAAATCAGTATCCTATTCTACCAGATAGATATCAAAAACACGATGGTAGTTTCTACGAAATCACTTCATGGGAAGGCGTACCTGCTAAGCAATATGCTTCCATGATTACTGGTATCAATGTTGAAAATGTTAAGATCATTGGTTTAGGTATTTTTGATGGTAATGCGCAAAATAGTGATTGGTGGACCAATCATAAAATCATGAGAGGTGCATGGCGCCCGAATGGCTTATTTTTAGTTCATTCAAAGAATGTAGGTTTACAAGGCGTCACAGTAAAAAACACACCTTCTTGGAACCTTCATCCATATTTTTCTGATGATTTAGATTTTATCGACATCAAAATTGAGTCTCCAAAAGACTCACCAAATACAGATGGTTGTGATCCAGAATGTTGTCGTAATGTTAACATTATTGGCGTAGATTTCTCGGTTGGTGATGATTGTATTGCGCTTAAGTCAGGCAAATATGACATTGGTCGACTGTACCAACAACCATGTGAAAATGTTGTGATAAGAAACTGTATGATGAAATATGGTCATGGTGCGGTGGTATTAGGTTCTGAAATGTCAGGTGGTATGAAAGATATCAAAGTCTCTCAATGCTATTTCTTAGATACTGATCGCGGACTGCGCATTAAAACTCGACGTGGTCGTGGCAAAGATGCAGTGATTGATGGAATCGAATTTGAAAACATCTATATGAAAGGTGTATTAACCCCTTTAGTTATGAATATGTATTACTATTGTGACGATGATGGAAAGACTGAATATGTTTGGTCAAAAGAAGTCCATCCGGTTGATGAGCGTACGCCTTATCTAGGTAGTTTTAAGTTTAAAGATATGGTTTGTGAAGATGCACATGTTGCTGCAGGCTATTTCTATGGTCTTCCGGAACAAACGATTAAATCGATTGAACTTGAAAATATAAAGGTTTCATTTGCTGATCGTCCAGAATCAGGAATCCCCGCGATGATGAGTTTTTTAGAACCAATGACTAACAAAGGATTCTACTTTAATCAAGTAGACGAAGTCATAATTAAAAATGTTTCGATAATGGGTCACATTGGTGATACATTCGAGCTACATAATGTAAAAAAACAAAGTATTAAAGAATAATTGATTTTTAACTAAAGATAGCTTACAATAATCTTGTCTGTCTATCATAATAAACGATAGGAGGCATTCTATGAAGAACCCAGTATTAAATAAACTTGTTGAATCAGGGGTTGTGGCAGTCGTAAGAGCACAATCAAAAGAAGAGGCTACTCAAATTGCTTTAGCATGCATTGAGGGCGGATTAAAGGCGATTGAATTAACGTTTACTGTGCCTAACGCACATGAAGTTATTCGTCATTTAAGAGATCATATTTCAGAAGATAAACTGATATTAGGTGCTGGTACTGTACTTGATATAGATACCGCAAAATTAGCGATTGAATCAGGTGCAACTTACATCGTTAGCCCTGGATTTGATTTGGAAACAGCTTTATATTGTAATGAAGTAAATGTCCCTTACATGCCTGGTTGTTTAACCATTACAGAAATGCTAACAGCTTTAAAAGCGGGTGTTGAAATTGTTAAACTGTTTCCAGGATCCGCTTTCGGACCAAGTTATGTAAAAGCTGTTAAAGGCCCACTTCCTAACATTAATATCATGCCAACAGGTGGTGTCTCATTAGATAATGTTGGTGAATGGATTAAAAATGGCGTTGTGGCTGTAGGTGTCGGTGGCGAATTAACTGCACCTGCTAAAAATGGAGATTTTGATGGTGTCAGAAAAAACGCAAAAGCATTTGTAGATGCCGTTAATAAGGCTAGAGGCTAAATTTATGATTGTTGATCATATCAAAAACCTTCATAAATACATAGCTTTGAATCCTAATATTCAGTCTGTAATTGACTATATCAATCAAAAGAGTGTGTCATCAATAACTGTTGGTAAACACATCATTAATGAAGAAGTATCGTTAATTAGAGAGGATTATACGCCTAAATCTTTAATAGATTGTTATTTTGAAGCTCATCAGCAGTTCGGTGATATTCAATGGGTTATTAAAGGTTCTGAATTGTTTGGATATCTTGAAAAAAACGATTCTAAATTTTATGAAACTGTGCCTTATAGTATTGAAAAAGATGTTGTTAAGGGACAATCAAAAGGTGATTTTTCTAAGATTCTATTAACTGAAGGCATGTTCGCACTGGTTCTAAAAGACGAACTGCACATGCCTAAGCTAACAGATCATTCTAATAATCAAGTAATTAAAGCAGTATTTAAGATTAAACTTTAAGGAGAAAAGTATGAGTAAAATTGTTACATTAGGTGAAATAATGTTGCGTTTATCGCCAATGGATAAGCAACGTTTTGTTCAAGCAGATGGTTTTGATGTTGTTTATGGTGGTGGGGAAGCGAATGTTGCAGTTAGCCTTGCAAATTATGGACATGACGCTTATTTTGTGAGCAAACTTCCAAAGCATGAAATCGGTCAAGCTGCAGTCAACAGTTTAAGAAGATTTGGTGTTCATACTGACTTCATTGTACGAGGCGGTGAACGTGTTGGTATCTATTATTTAGAACATGGGGCTTCAATGAGACCTTCAAAGGTAATTTACGACAGAACCGATAGCGCAATTGCTTTAGCAGAAGCAACCGAATTTGATTGGGATCAAATATTTAAAGATGCCAAGTGGTTCCACTTTTCAGGGATCACACCCGCTATTTCCAAAAATGGGGCTTCAATAACTAAAGCAGCTTGTATTGCTGCAAAAAAACATGGCGTTATGGTTTCAGTAGATCTTAACTACCGTAAGAAACTCTGGACACCACAAGAGGCACAAGCTGTTATGCGTGACTTAATGCAATATGTGGATGTTTGTATTGGGAATGAAGAAGATGCAGAATTAACTTTAGGGTTTAAACCAGGTGGTGATGTCACCAAGGGTGATTTAGATCATAAAGGCTATGAAAAAATTTTTGCAGAAATGCAAAAACAATTTGGATTTAAGTATGTTGCAACGACGCTTAGAGAATCTCATTCTGCTTCAGATAATGGCTGGAGTGCGTTAATATATGATGGTAAAGAGTTTTATTACTCTAAAAAATACGAAATTAGAATTGTTGATCGCGTTGGTGGTGGAGATTCCTTCTCTGGTGGCTTGATACATGGTTTGCTTACTAAAAAAACTCAAGGGGAAGCTTTGGAGTTTGCGGTTGCTGCAAGTGCATTAAAACATACTATTTTTGGAGATTATAATTTAGTAGACGAAAAAGAAGTTGAAACACTAGCTAAGGGAGACGCTTCAGGTAGAGTTCAACGCTAAAGAAAGAAGGAAAATCCATGAAAGATAATCGTTCAGTTAACCGCATATTATCGATATTAGAGCTTATTTCAAAGCACCCTGACGGATTAACACTAGGAGAGATATATCGTGAGTTAGATATGCCAAAAGCAACGGCATATGACTTTTTACAAACTTTATACAAAGCAGATGCCATCTATTACAAAGATCCATTCCGCAAAACGTATGTTATTGGGTCAAAGATGTACGCAATTGGTTCTGTATATACTAAAAACTCAAATTTCATAACGATTAGCGCGCCATTGTTAAAAGCATTCTCTGATGAAAATGGTTGTAATGCGTTTGCTACAAAACGTATTAATGGTGATAAAGTTGTGTTTGTACATACTTATCAATCTCCACAAAGTCAAATCATGTCTCACCTTGAAGTGGGGATGGTTTCAACTGATTTTCTCGAAAATCCAATTGGAAGATGCTACGCTGCATTTGATAAGAAATTAGAAAACACTGTCAAACTGGATGAAACTGAACGACGTGAAATCATAAATAAAGGCTATACTTGCGAGTTATCTGGTGATTTGAATCATGTGATGCATATAGCAATACCGATTTACAATTTTGAAAACAGATGTTGTGGGGTTGTTTCCATAGCCTCATTACATACGTCTTTAGAAGATACTCAAAAAATAGCGACTAAATTTTTAGAAGTTGGAAAACAAATTTCAATTCGTTTAGGCTATTTAGGAGCTTTATAATGATTAAAATTGGGATTAGAGCCCATGATATGGGAAAAATGGAAGCAAAAGATCTATTCTCGTCTGCAAAAAAATACGGTTTTGATGGTATTCAACTGGTTGTGAATAAAGCGCTAGTCACTGAGCCTCCCCTAACAAAAGAGGCATTCAATGCTCTAGCTGAAGTGAAAACGACAGAAGTATTCTTGCTGGGTAGTTATTTCAATCCTATTCATAGTGATGAAACAAAAGTAAGTCAAGGTATGGATCGATTCATGAAACAATTAGAATTAGCTTCGATACTTAATACAGAGTATGTAGCATCTGAGACTGGATCATACAACGATGATAAATGGACTTATCATGTTAACAATCATACGGAAGAAGCTTATCAAAAGGTATTTGATAAGTTTAGAAAATTGGTGAATAAAGCAGAAATGGTCAATAAGACGGTTTTGATTGAAGCTGCCTTTGGACATGTTATCTATAAACCAACTGTGTTAAAACGACTGATCTTAGATTTAAACTCTAAACACGTGGGTGTTATTGTTGATTTATACAATTTATTAAATTTGGAAAACCACCTAGAACATGAGCGAATTTTAGCAGATAGTTTAATCACGTTAAAGCCTTATATCAAGGTATTTCATTTGAAGAACTATCAATGTATTGAAGACAAACTTGTACAGACTGGTTTAGATCAAGGGGTCATGAATTATGAGAAGATATTGCCTATGATGATAGAAAGCAATCCTGATGCCCATTTTATTTTTGAAGGCATAACGAAGGAAAATATCCAATCGAGTTTAGATTATATAAAAAAAATATTGGAGGAAAAAAATGAAATTTGACGTAAGATATGCAACAAGTCCTGAAGACTCAAAAAGCTATGATACGGAAAAACTCCGCAAATCGTATTTAATTGAGAGTGTATTTGAAGCAGATGATATTTGCTTGACTTATTCTCATTTTGACAGAATTATTGCTGGTGGTATTTTACCAGTCAATCAAACACTATCACTTGGTGCGCCTGCTGAGGTCGCATCCGAGTATTTCTTACAAAGAAGAGAACTTGGATTGATAAACATCGGTGGTGAAGGGATTATTACAGTGGATGGTGTTGTTTACAACATGGCACATAAAGATGGACTATACTTGGGACGTGGTGTCAAAGAGGTTACATTTGAGTCGAAAAACCCTAATGAACCGGCTAAATTCTATATGAATTCCAGCCCAGCTCATAAAACGTATCCAAATAAACACATACCTTTTTCAATTACCAATCCAAGAGCAATTGGTGATGAACAATCTATGAATAAGAGGGTCATCTATCAATATTTACACCCTGCAGTGCTAGAAACATGTCAACTACAAATGGGGCTTACTGAATTGGCTCAAGGTTCTGGTTGGAATACCATGCCTTGCCATACCCATGAGCGCAGAATGGAAGTTTATTTCTATTTTAACTTAGATGCAGCACATAGAGTCTTTCACCTAATGGGCAAACCAGAAGAAACCAGACATATTGTGATGGCAAATGAGCAAGCAGTGATTTCCCCAAGTTGGAGCATACATTCTGGTATTGGGACTTCAAACTATACCTTTATTTGGGGTATGTGTGGTGAAAACCAAGCATACGATGATATGGACTTCGTTCAAACGAAAAATCTTAAATAGGAGAGAAGAAATGTCAATTTTAGAAAAATTCAGTTTAGCCGGTAAAGTGGCTATTGTAACAGGCGCATCCACTGGCTTAGGTCAAGGTATGTGCTATGGACTTGCAGAAGCAGGGGCAAATGTTGTGGGTATTGATTACGTCGATATGCCAGAAACTCAAAAAAATGTTGAAGCTATGGGAAAAAAATTCCATGGCATTAAAATGGACTTAATCCATGCGTCTCAAAGTGATTTAGCCAATTTAGTTGCTGAAGCCGTTAATGTGATGGGGCATGTAGATATTCTTGTTAATAATGCTGGGATCATCAAAAGACAAGACGCTTTAGAATTCTCTGAACAAAACTGGGACGATGTGATGAATATCAACTCACGCACTGTGTTTTTCTTATCACAAGCCATCGCAAATCAATTTGTTAAGCAACAAACAGGCGGTAAGATTATCTCAGTTGCATCTATGTTATCCTATCAAGGTGGCATTAGAGTACCTTCTTACACGGCTTCAAAATCGGCTGTTAAAGGCATCACAATGGCTATGGCAAATGAATGGGCAAAATACAACATTAATGTTAATGCCATTGCACCTGGATACATGGCAACAAATAACACACAACAACTTCGTGATGATGAATCAAGAGCGGGTCAAATATTAGAAAGAATTCCTGCAAATCGTTGGGGATTACCTTCCGATATGATGGGCACTGTGGTCTTTTTAGCAAGTGAGGCTTCCTCTTACATTAACGGATTTACAATCGCTGTTGATGGCGGATGGTTGGCACGATAATGAAATGGAACCTTAGGGTTCCTTTTTTCTTGATATCTTATGGAAAAAGTTTTATAATAAAAACATACTTAAGGGACCCTTAGAGGCCTAAAAAGGAGAAAATATGAGAGACAAAAGAATTTTACAGCTGACACTTACTGCAGTGTTTGTGACCATTATCTTGGTGATGTCCCTACTCCCACAAGTGGGATTCATTACCATTATGCCAGGTGTATCTGTTACACTCGTTCACATTCCAGTTTTAGTTGGTGTTTTTTTATTGGATCGAAGAAATTCGATTATATTAGGGTTATTCATGGGATTAGGTTCTATGATTGCCGCCTATATTTACGGAGCGACACCTTTTGATTTAGCCTTCCAGTTACCTTGGATATCGGTGATACCGAGAGTTCTGTTTGCATGGTTGGCATTTGAAATCACAAATGGATTTAGGAAAGTAGAGCAATTCAAGTTAGGAAAACTTGTTTTGTTTGCGATTGTTTCGTTTTTGTCGTCGTTTGCTCTATTTTATGGATCAAAATCCATTGTCCATGCGAATGCTTTTAGTACGTATCAAGCGACTCAAACTGAGATTGCAACGTTAAATGAAGAGGCATCAAATCCTAACACAGATCCGGTTACGGCGCTTGCAAGTCAATTGAAAGCAGCGTCCTTAGAATTATCTTTACCCGATATATATGAAGACGCTGTGACAAGGGAAGCTAATGTGTTAAAGGTGGTAACGCCTCTTGTATTGTTATTGATTGTTGCGTTTATTGTGACCTATTATTGGTATATAGAAAAGAACCAAGGGCAATTCGTTTTCATTCCGTCAGTGTTGATTGTATCAACGATCACACACACAATTTTGGTGTTAACAACGATTGCACTATTTAAGCCAGTTATTTTCTCAGCAGGATTTACTGATACCATCTCGATAATATATGGTATTGCGATGACCAATGGGTTAATAGAAGCCCTAGTGGCGGTATTAGTTGGGTCTCCAATCATAGTTGGTATTCTCAATTTTACCAGAAAGGAAGCCTAATGATCTTATTATTTGATGTTGGAAACACTGAAGTTAAAATTGCAATTAGTGATAATAAAAACATTTATGAAAAGTATAGATTGTCCACAGACAAGACGATTTCTTCCGATGCCTATTATCTTCTAATAAAACCGTTTGTTGAGACTCACAAATTTGACAAGGTGGCGATTTCTTCTGTTGTTCCAAGTGTGACAAAGGCACTTAAAGAGGTTTCAATTAAATATTTTGGTATTCAACCTTTGATAGTTAGTCCCGGTATAAAAACGGGTGTAAACGTTAAAACAGACTATCCCAAAGAAGTTGGTGCTGATTTGATTTGTGCCGTTGCAGGTGCTGCGAAATACGATAAACCTGTGTTAATCGTGGATTTGGGGACTGCCACTAAATATATATATACTGAAAAAAGCACCATTAAAGGTGTCATCATCACGCCAGGTGTTATGATTTCTATGCGCGCCTTAGTCTCCAATACAGCTTTATTGCCTGATTTTGATTTAGAAGTGCCTAAAAATGTGTTAGGTACCAACACAATTGCTTGCATGCAGTCAGGGGTGACTTACGGTGTTGCATCACAAGTGGATGGGTTGATTAAACGGGTGAATCAAGAAGTTAACAAAGACCTTATGGTTATTATGACAGGTGGGTTATCTGAAGTCATTATGCCATTATGTGAATCTACAGTTCTTAAGGATGAAAACCTTGTTTTGAGAGGATTACTCGAAATATTGCTTAAAAATTAACGGCGCAAGCTGTTTTTTTATGGTCATATAAGCGTAAATGCGTTATAATGAATACTGTAGGGGGTATTAAAAAATGAACTATCAAACACAATATAATAAATGGATGAATTATCCTAATTTAGATAAAGATTTAAAAGCTGAATTGCTCTTACTGAATGAAACACAAATAGAAGAAGCGTTTTATACGGATATTGAGTTCGGCACAGGGGGCATTAGAGGCCTCATGGGCCCAGGCACAAACCGAATGAATGTGTATACGATTATGAGAGCTACTTTAGGTTTTGGACACTATATTTTGAGTTTAAAGGGTAAAAAACGCGTGGCTATTTCTTATGATAATCGTCATAACTCAGAAGTGTTTGCGTTAAGGTCTGCAGGGGTGCTTGCAAGTTTAGGCATTGAAGTGGTGATAACAAAATCGCTTCGTCCTACACCATATTTGTCTTTTATGACTAGGCATTTTGACTGTGACGGTGGTATCATGATAACCGCTTCACACAACCCTAAAGAATACAACGGCTTTAAAGTGTACGATAAAGAAGGGTGCCAATTGGTGCCTGCGTATGCAAATATCGTAATTGACAATATTTCTGGAATTCAAGATTTTTTTGAAATTCAATTTGATGAGTCTTCGAAACTAATTCAGTGGATCGACAGTGATTTTGATCGTCACTATTTAAATGAAGTTAAAAAAATAGAGTTAGAGCGTTTCGCTACTAAAAACTTAAAACTGGTATACTCGCCTCTTCATGGTACTGGCGGCACTTTAATTCCTAGTTTGCTTGAAGAGATGGGATACAAAGTATATCCTGTTAGTTCGCAAATGACTGTGGACCCAAACTTTTCTCACGCAGAATCATCAAATCCTGAAGAAACGTTAGCATATAAAGAATCAATTGAATTTGCCAAATCCATTGATGCTGATTTGATTTTGGTTACAGACCCAGATGCAGATCGTCTAGGCGTTATGGTGAAACATCAAGGCAAATACCATTTTTTAACGGGTAACCAAACAGCAAGCTTAACGCTTCATTATGTACTATCAAGACGTAAGGCCCAAAATATACTACCTGAAAACGGGTATGTCTTTTCAACCAACGTCACCACACCCTTAATTACAAAAATCGCTAGAAGCTTTAACGCGACAGTGGTTGAAACATTAACAGGTTTTAAATTTATTGGCGAACAAGCTAAAAAAATTGAAGGCAATGGCGTGTATTTATTTGGTTGTGAAGAGTCTTATGGCTCGTTAATTAGAGATTTTGTACGCGATAAAGATGCGGTTCAGGCTGTTTATATGTTAAGTGAAATGGCAACCTATGAACATCAGTTCAATCGAACGCTTATAGACGCTTTAGAAGATATTTATAAAGAATATGGCTTTTTTGTTGAAGAGACATTGAACATTAACTTAAAAGGGATTGAAGGAAAACAGAAAATAGAGGCCATCATGTCCCATTTTAGAAAATATGGCTTGTCAATCAAAAACAAAGAACTTACACAGATTGATGATTGTCTATTAGGCACTTCATGGACAAAAGTAGGTACCAAGGCGCTCGAACTACCAACTTCAAACGTATTGAAATTCTATTATAGAGATGGGTCTTGGGTAGTGTTTAGGCCAAGCGGGACAGAGCCTAAATTAAAAATCTATATTTCAGTAAAAGGTGACTCGAAAGAGGCATCTTTGGATATGCTAGACAATTATAAAATCGTGATTAACGGATTAGTAGCACAAATTTAAAAGACGAAGCCAATCAAGGAGGCAAATGATGTATATTAAAAATAGAAATGATGTATTAAAACAAATGGATAATCAAAGCTTTGCTTGTTTTTTTAGTGGCAAATCCCCAGTGAGAACGGGCGATCAAACCTATCCTTTTGAAGTAAACAAAAACTTTTACTATTTAACGGGTATTGATCAAGAAAACGTGGCATTAGTCATGTTCAAAGGGGCAAACATCCAAAGAAGTTTTTTATTCTTAGAAGTGACAGATCCTCAAATGGCTTTATGGGTTGGAGAAGGACTATCGAAAGTTGAAGCTAAACAAATTTCAGGTGTCGATGAGGTATTTGATCGTAAAGACTTAAATTCAGTTTTATCTAGATTTCTTCAAGATTCTCGTGCAGCTATTTTCGGTCCGATGAACTACCTCTATCTAGATTTAGATCGAAGAAGTATTGAGTCCCCAGACACTGAATCTGAAAAATTTGGTAATGACATGAAGCGTCTTTATCCTCATTTGTTAATAGGGTCTCTTCATCCTTATTTAGGTGAATTACGTTCAATCAAAAATGATCAAGAAGTGAATATAACCAAAGAAGCCATTGAGATTACCAGAAAAGGCATTGAATCTCTAATGACACATGCCAAAGCATCCATTAAAGAATATCAATTAGAAGCTTATTATCACTTTGTTTTAAATTCTAATGGTGTAACGCCTTCATTTAACACCATTGCAGCTAGTGGCAAGAATGCGACAGTTTTACATTATGAAAATAACGATGCTGTGATAGAAAATGACTCTCTTATTTTATTTGACTTAGGGGTTAGAAAAGATCAGTACTGTTCAGATATATCTAGAACATTTCCTGTATCCGGGGTATTTACACCTAGACAAAAGGCATACTACGAACTCGTTTTAGAAGCCAACAAAAAATCAATTGAAATGCTAAAACCCGGTGTTACATTCCAACAGTTCAATGAATTTGGAAAACAAATCCTAGCCAAAGGTTTAGTGAAAATGGGTAAAATCAACGATGAAAGTGAAGTTACGAAGTATTATTACCACTCATTAGGACACTTTTTAGGCCTAGATGTGCATGATGTTGGAAACTATACTAAACCATTTGAAAAAGGACAAATTCTTACGGTAGAACCTGGGTTATATATTGCCGATGAAAAGATTGGCATTAGAATTGAAGATAATATTTTGCTGACAGAAGATGGGCACATCAATTTATCAGAATCTATCATTAAAGAAGTCTGTGACATTGAAAATTTTATGAAAAAACACTAGAAACTCATTATGAGTTTCTTTTTTTTAAAGTAAAAAATCAATAACTTGGTATCTATTTAGTAGGAGGATAAAACAATGAAAAAATGGGTTTTATTGGTTGTAGTTCTTTTACTTATTACATCAAGAGGGGTTTCTTTACATGCGGATACTGACTATCAGTCTTTTGAATCTATTGAAATCACTGACGGAAAATTTTTGAAAGATTACACAAAATCAGAATACAAAAATTATTATAAAAAAGTGGTAAAAAGAAGGTTTGCGGGATGGAATGTCAACATTGTTCATGAAGATTTAAAAGTGACCTATAAAACCGAGACGATTTTTTCTTATTACAACGATGGTTTGACAGCAATTGATTACGAATATAAGTTTGAGGGAACGAAAACAACTTCGAGAAGCATAACTTCATCTGGACAAATAGGGATTAATGCCTCAGGTACAGTTAAGAAATTCAAAGGCGGATTAGATGCTTCATTAAAAATCACAAGTACAGAAGAAGAAAGTGAAAAAGAGAATGAAACATGGAAGATTAAGATGCAAATTGATCCTGGGACAATGGCTAATTTATACATCCATGGCGAGGGAAAGATTACAAATGGCGTTGCAGCTAGGTATTTGTTTTGGTTTTTACTAGAAAAAGGTGGCTTTGAAATATTTACAGTAACCACACAATACTATAGACTCGAGAAGGTACAAGTATGAAAAAAATCGGAATTTCAATGATGATTATCTTGGTGTTCATCATACTTTTCATTAATCTTAAAGCATTGGAGGAGCCAACATCAAAGAAAATGGTTATACCTCAGACGCTTTACAGTCAAACGACGGAAGAAAAGAGTCTTGAGGTACGAGTTTTTTTAAACAAATCCCACGTAATCACAGATCCTAATGCAATTCATTCGATTTACTTGGCAAACGAGGAAAATACGAACAGAATCAAAATAGAGACATTCAATATCACAAAAGGGACTGAAAAGCGTTATTTAAAAGAAAGATATATCGCTTATATTTATGAGTTAGAGCTGCCACTATTGCAAATGGATCTAAAAATGAATCATTGTATTATGGAAATCACTCTAAAAAATGACGACTTACATAAAATATCAATTGGCTCTTTGTCAATATTGTCGTACGAAACAACCGATAGCATTAACATAACCAACCAGTTTGGTAAAATCGGAGACAATCCATATGCATTAGAACAAATTACGTTAGACTATTATTCGGAAACCCCTGTAAGAGTGACAGAGGTATTTTATAAAACGGATCAATTCGTTAAAGTTGATTGTCGTTATGATGAATTAACAAAGAAAGGACAAATCTTGATTACACTGCCAAATATCGCGATGAAGTTCAACAAAACAGCGCTCAGGCTGGTGTTTGAGAGAAATGATGTCACTCATTATCAAACGATTCATACGTTTAAATATTTCGATTCAATTAGCGAAAATTTAGATGATATGAACTTGAAAATATATGTGCTTAATTGAGTTGAAAGGAGCCACAAAGTGCTATGGCTCTAAACAAATTATTCATAACTTCGACTGGTCCTTTAAATCAGGAACATTAACAGTTTTTAAAGGTCAAAACGGATCTGGGAAGTCAACATTAATGAAAATATGCATGGAACGTACGAAACTAGACAAGGGCGTAATTACGGTAAAAAATAATTTAAAATGTAGATATATGCCTGATTTCGTTGAACTTCCCTATCAGGAAAAACCTTTAAAATTTATCAAATGGATGCTTTCTATTATGAAAGTTGGCATCGATTTAAAATTATTGTCAGAATTAGACATTGACCTTGAACATCCAGTAGAACACTTATCAAAAGGCAATAAACAGAAATTATTATTATATCTTGCATTGGTAGGAAGGCCTGATGTGGTTTATCTAGATGAACCTTTCACAGCACTAGACATAAAAAGCATTAAATGTGTCGAAAAAAGGATCATTCAGTTGATGAATGAAGGGACGTGTTTGTTGGTTTGTTCCCATGAAAAGAATCTGTTTAAGTCTATCAAACACGAGGTGATTGATTTTGATGCCTTTAATATGCTTTGAACTGTTTAAAGAACCTAGAAAAAAAGATTATGTCATTATGATTTTGGGTTTTGTCGTTTATATGGGTCTTTTACTTATCATTGGTGGTTTTTTTATGCCAAAGCTGGATCAATCGCTAAATGAACTGGATTTGCAAAGAAATTATGTGAGTGAAACGGTTATTTTGATGTATTATCTTATTACCATATTGATGGTCCACAAAATTCAACAAATGAATCCTAGCTGCGAACTTTTTCTACATCATTCGATTAAAACAAGATACGTTTTTGGTAAATGGCTTGCGCTATATTTACATTTTAGTATGGTGGTTGTATTGGCCTACGGGTTATTTCAGTTATGTTTTTGGATTTGTTTCAAACAATACTTGCCGATTCAAGATACAATCGCACAAATTAGCGTGAATGCTTTTGTTTTCGTGAGTTTTATGGTACTATTGGTACGTGTTAAGAGTAAAATTAAGCACTTGTTTTTTACAGTAATTGTATTTGTAATCCCAATAATGGCAGATAGTCTATCATTCTTATACTATTTCATGCCATATTTAGATGAGATAAAATGCTTCAATTATGTCTATCCAATCACGTTAAGTTTGTTTTACAGTGGACTTGGTTTTTGTAGTATGTGGCTTAAATCAAATTAATCTACTTTTTGAGTTGACAATACTCGCTTGATTAGGTATAATACATAAGGAACTAGAAATAGTGAAAAGAAGAAGTACCTACTTCTCGCCTGATCGATTAATCGGTAGGCAAATGGTCACGTTATTCATATATCATTGAAAACGTTAAGTGGGTACATTGTACGCACTTTTTCTTTTATAAAAACACTTTAGGAGGTGGAGCATATAAAGAGCCCCGTAAAAGGTAACAACAAAACAGATTCATTAGTCAATGAAGGTATCTCAGCTAGAGAATTGCTTGTCATTGATGACCAAGGTGAAAAGCTTGGTATCATTAAAATTCATCAAGCCCTTCACGAAGCAAGATCAAGAGAATTAGATTTAGTGGTTGTATCGCCGGATTCAAAACCTGTGGTAGCTAAAATCATGGATTATTCTAAATTCAGATATGATCAACAACGTAAAGCACGTGAAATGAAAAAGAATCAACATGTCGTCGAACTAAAAGAAATTCGTTTGTCACCAGTTATTGACAAACACGACTTAGAAACAAAAGTCAAAAATGCGAATAAGTTTATTAGCAAAGGCGATAAGGTTAAAATCAGTTTACGTTTTAGAGGTAGAATGATTGTTCATAGCGCACAAGGATATAAAGTTATAGAAGAATTCATTCAAGCCCTTGGTGATTCAGTTGTGATTGAATCCCACATTAAAATGGAAGGTCGCACGTTGAATGCGACAGTAGCGCCAAAAATAAAATCATAAGGAGACTATAAGAATGCCAAAACAAAAGACTCATAGTGGTTTAAAAAAGAGAATTAAAGTAACCGGCACTGGTAAATTACAAAGAGGCCATGCTTACTCAAACCACTTAGCTGCAAGTAAAACAACAAAACAAAATAGACAATTAAGAGGCGAAACAGGTGTGTCTGCATCAGACTACAAACGTATCAAACAACTGATTTCGAATCTTAAGTAGGAGGATAAAATGCCAAGAGTAAAAGGAAGCGTACAAACACGCGCAAGACGTAAGAAAATTTTAAAATTAGCCAAAGGTTACTTTGGATCAAAACGTACTCTTTTCCGTACTGCACATGAACAAGTAATGCGTTCATTAGCATATGCATATAGAGATAGAAAACAAACTAAGAGAAACTTTAGAAAACTTTGGATTGCAAGAATCAACGCTGCTTGTAAACAAAATAACTTTAAGTATTCATTGTTGATCAATGGATTACTAAAAGCTGGTGTTGTCATCAACAGAAAAATGCTAGCTGATTTAGCAGTAAACGATCCAAAAGGTTTTGCAGACATCGTTGAAGTTGCAAAAAAAGGTTTAAGCGGTGAGTTGCAACCTGTTGTTGCAGAAATCAGCTTAAAAGCCCCAAAAGTAGAAGTTAAGAAAGAAGTTGTCGTTGAACAAAAAGAAGTCACAGTAGATTTAGAAAAATTAACTGTTGCACAACTTAAAGAATTCGCGCAACAATTAGGCTTAACCGGACTATCTGGTTTAAAGAAAGCTGAGCTTGTTGAAGCTGTTAAAGCTGCACAAACTAAATAATTTCAAAACATTAAAGAATGGACATGCCATTCTTTTTTTTGTATAATGGGACTATAAGAGGTAAAGTATGTCAAAACGTTTATTGATTGCCATGATTATGGGCTCAAGCATTATTGTAGGCATAATTATCGCATCTAGTTTCTTAAAACCTAATCACCAAACGATCTATGCGCTAGTGAGCGTTTTATTTTTACTGTATCTTGCGCTATATGTGTTTGGAGGTTTAGCGAAGTTAATCGTATTTTTCATATACGGTGTTTTAATTGCGATTACTCTGGCATTAGTGCCTGAAAGATATAGTTTAGTCATCATTTTCATGGGCTCTTTGATTTTTGTTAGCAATCCCCTCGCAGAATTTGAAGCGCATTTGTCAAACACGCTGAGTGATGCAGAAATTGAACCGGTTCGGATCCGTATGATTGGTAAATTTGAAGCTTTTTATCAATATCGCAAGGAAATGAAAGATCATTATCATTTGCCACAAACTAGAAAACTATACACCAAAGCTTGGTATCAAAGGGCTAGAACTTTGACAGTATTGGCTTTATTTGGGGTAGACATCTTTTTACTCTTGTTCGTTGCGAATGACATTGCCTATTTTCAAGAAGTTTCTTTAAGCAACATATTAGGCATATATTTCTTGACCATTATTTTTATCATGATCATTCTGCTTCATAAAAAAGGCTTTACAACGATGATGCGTGCCGTGAGACTTTCTGTTTTTGTGCCAATAATATATATCATTGCCTTAATCGAGAACATCGATCCAACGATTAGAATTGTTTTCATCACGATGGTTTCTATTTTTGGTTTGACCCTGGCAGTGATAGAAATTGTTAAGTACTTTTCAAGAGTCAGCTACAGTGCATACAAATACTATGACAGCAATAGGCAAGAAATCGTTTATGCAAATGCTTTATTTGAGTCATTGGTATATAATGAGCAAACAACTGAAATCGGCCATTATGGAATTGAGGTTTCTTTAGAGTCTTTTCAAGCGCATTTCAACGAGATTCTTATCTATGCTAATTTACATCATTTTATCATTACAGCATACACACACAATAAAAAGTATGCATATATATTCGCTGAATTTATCAAGGGACAAGAAAAACGCATGGAAAAGTTCAAAGTTTTTCTTGAAGGTATTTATAAAACACATGTAGGATTAAGAGAGTATAGTGATTCAAGCCGTAAATTCTACGAAACCCGATTTTTTCACAATCCTGAGTACATTGTGACACGAGCGCTAAATTTAGCTCACTTGCTAAATGAGCTTGAAATTAGAGGAGAAGTAATCATTAGCATTGTCCTTTATTTTATAAGCCTTAAGGACCTACAAAACTATCAAAAGAAATACATTTCAAGACGTCTAGAAGAGTTGGATCAACCGGGTGTCTATACAATCCAAACCAATCTAAAATGCCGCAATCTCGACTACTTAATCGAGACTGCCGTTAGAGATATACTATTAGAGTCGATGCGAAACAATGGGACCTTTGTTCGTATCATGATTTATTATTAGAAGGGGGAAGCTTTTTTATAAAGCAAACAGACATACTATGATAAAAAAAGCAGTAATACCAGCAGCTGGTTATGGGACTAGATTTTTACCAGCTACCAAAGCGTTGGCAAAAGAAATGTTTCCAATCATTGACACACCCACGATTCAATACATTGTCGAAGAGGCAATAGCCTCTGGAATTGAGGAAATCCTGATTATTGTTAGTGCCAATAAAAATGCCATTATGGATCATTTTGATAGAAATTTGGAACTTGAAAACATCTTAAAGGAAAAAAACAAACAAGATGAATTAAGCATTGTTACACGAGTTTCAAATTTGGCAAATATTCACTACATTCGACAAAAAGAACAATTAGGCTTAGGCCATGCCGTTTTATGTGCCAAAGCATTCATTGGGAATGAGCCTTTTGCGTTATTGTTAGGTGATGACCTTTATGTTGGGAAAGAAAAACCCGTCTTAAGACAACTTATTGACAAATTCAACCTATATGGTGGAAGTTTCTTGGGTACTTTAGAAGTTGATCTTGAAGATACGTCTAAATATGGCATATGTAATCCTGAACAATTGATGGAACCAGGATTATCGAAATTAAAAAGCGTAGTTGAAAAACCAAAATCGGAAAACGCACCTTCCAGAAGTGCTATTGGGGGTAGATATATACTATCACCTACTATTTTTAAGTATCTCGAAAACCAAGAACGGGGCGCTGGCAATGAAATTCAATTAACGGATGCAATAAAGCGTATGATGGCAGAGGAATCAGTCTATTCATACGATGTTTCCGGCAAGAGGTATGACATTGGATCACGGATTGGATATATCGAAGCAACCCTTGATTTTGGACTTAAGCGAGAAGATGTTAGACCCCAAGTAATAGAACTTTTAAAGAAGAAACTTAAAGAATTAGACGAAGTGTAGCATATTTGACAAAATAGCTTTTTAAATGATAAAATATAAGTGCCTAGAAGGTAAGCTGTGGAACCCAACCAATCGAAAAGGGATTTGAATGCTTGCGGGGTTGAATGCCTAAAGTATAATTAGGAATCACAATGCAAACCATGATTATACCCACTGTAACATTTTTCGTTCTCACACCTTTCTAGGTAATCTTTAATCTATGCTAAGCCCTGTAAAATGGGCTTTTTCTATGAGAAGGCTGCTGATATTCATAATTTCCGTAAATTATTATCTTGAAAGCACTTTTATTCATTTATAAAGCCAATATAATTAGGATTTTATTGTATTGTATGATATAGTATTAAAGTATTAATTAAGGAATTGAGGAAAAACATTGATTACATTTAAAGATTTAGATTTACTACCTGATGTTCAGAAGGCGATTGACCAATTAGAGTTCACGCACCCGACTGAAATACAGGCAGCATCCATTCCAGTGGTAAGAGCTGGAAAAGATATGATTGGACAAGCGCAGACCGGGACAGGCAAAACATTTTCATTCGCGATTCCAATTGTAGAGAAAATTGATTTGGACAACCCAAATATCCAGGCGCTAATTTTATTACCAACAAGAGAACTCTCACTACAGGTTTATGCAGAGTTCCTTAAACTTATAAGATATTCGCGCAAGATTAGTGCTACCGTTGTTTACGGTGGTCAATCTATTGATAGACAAATTAGAAGTCTAAAAGAAAAACCACAGATTATCATTGGAACACCGGGTCGTATAATCGATCATATGAACAGAGGCACTTTGAACTTTACAGATTTAAAGATGCTAGTCATGGACGAAGCTGATGAAATGTTAAAAATGGGCTTTCAAGAAGATCTTGAGACCATTTTAAAAGACACACCAAAGGAAAGACAAACTGTTCTTTTCTCAGCTACAATGCCGCCTTTCATAAAGAAAGTTGCATCTAGTTACCAAAAAGACCCAGTTCATGTCAAAATTGAAGCGAAGACTTTGACAGTTGAAAAAATCAAACAGATTTACTATGAAGTGAAAAAAGACTATAAAGATGATTTACTCGTCAGAATACTCGATTTTTATCATTTTAAGTCCATCATTATTTTTGCCAATACTAAAAAGGGTGTCGATGATTTAGTCAATTATCTTCAAAACTTAGGCTACAATGCTGACGCCTTACATGGCGATTTGAAACAACTTCAAAGAGACCGTGTGATGAACGCATTTAGAAATGGTCAAGTGAAGATTTTGGTTGCGACAGATGTGGCTGCAAGAGGATTAGACATTAATGACGTTGAAGCAATCATCAACTACGATATCCCACAAGAGTTAGAAGTTTATGTTCATAGAATTGGAAGAACTGGTCGTGCAGGTAAAAGCGGCTATGCCATTACATTATCTAATGCTTGGAACAGACGCAGAATCAAAGACTTAGAATATTTTACGAAACAACCTCTTGAATTGCGTGAGATTCCTTCGGTTGAAGATATTCACGCTGTCAGAATCAAAGGCATTTACAATCAAATTGTAGATATGATTACTGAAAAACGTGAAAATCGTTATGAAATCGTTATTCAAAAATTATTATCAGATGGATATGATGGTATTGATATCATCAATGCATTAATGACTTTATCTATTGACGAAACTGAAAAAGTCTACCGTGAAATTCCAGCAGATGTTAGACCAAGAAGAGAATACGACAACAAATCAAATAATCGTAGAACTGATGCTAGAAAAGGCGATTCGAGAAGACCCTCTACTGGAGCATCAGGGACAAGTGGCAGAACACGTGACTTTATTGAATTTGAAATTAATTTCGGTAAACAAGATCAAATTAGAGCGGTTAGTCTTATTGATTTATTTAAAAAAGAAGCTGATCTATACTCAGGCAATATTGGAGACATCACCATTGGAGATACAAAAACAGTATTCCAACTAAATAAACTCTCATCTAACAGAGTCATGCAGTTAGTCGGCAAAAAATATAAGAACAAAGCGATTAAACTTCGTAAACTTTAAAAGGCATTTTTATGCCTTTTTTTTTACTTTACTTTGCTTTTTTAAGCCATTTTAGGTATAATTTTAATAGGTGATAATATGCTCGGAAATTATGAAAAAAAACCTTATGGGCTTAAACAAATAAATGTGTTTATACCGTACACTTTAAACGGCTTACTAATCACATCCAAAAGGGATTCGGATTGCGAAACTATCGTAAAAGAAATTGAATCACTTTTACCAATAGAGACCCCAGTAAATAGAACTTTTTACAGACTCATTCAAGATACAGAAATGTTAGAAAGCATGAAACAATCGATAGGTGATTACACACTATCAGATTTATACGCTCCAAGCGGATTTAATTTGTTTTATTCAGATTTGATTCATTTTCAAGAGGTTTACGATGAAGCGCCAAGTCACATTAACAAAATCGGATATGCGAATAGGTTTTTAAAGGACTTACATTATGGTCTGTTTCAAAAGCATCAAAATCAATATCCAGGAGAATTCAGACGTACACAATCATTTTTAGGAAATTCGATTGATCAAGCCTCTTATATTCCTCCCGACGCTGAAACTATGATTGCTTTAATGGAAGAAATGGAACTTTTTATGTATAGAGATGACGTATCTGTCTACATACGGAGTGCTTTGCTGTACTATCAAATCGCCACATCATTGCCATTTTTAATTGGAAATCTCGAACTTGCTCGAATGGCTTCTTTGTTGTACCTCATCGAGTTCGATGGACTTAAACACTACATAACCCTATCTAGACACTTGACAGAGATTGAATCTATCCGAATGACAGCAGTTGAAACAGGTGATATCAATTTGTTTATCAAAGCCTTTTTGACTGCCATTTTAGAGGGTATTAAGGACACTCAAAGAATGATTGTAGGCTATAACAAGTTAAAACATAAACAAGAAGATAAAATTGAAAAAAGTGACCATACAATCTATCAAAAAAGAAGACTTACTGAAATGCTTCATGTGAGCCATCGTATTGTCTATTTGGAGAGCGAACCTCTTCAACAACAGTTTAATGTTTTACCAAAAACCATAATGAAGCGCTACAGAGATTTAATGGAACTGGATATCATTGGTAAGAAGAGTACTTATTTTTCAAATATTTACTATAATAAAGCAATGTTAAAGCTATTTGAATGAAACATATTACGTTAAGGATTATAGCGGGTATTTATAAGAATAAAAGCATTGTCAGCTATAGTGAAAAAACTCGGGAAACATCTAATATGGTTAGAGGCGCTGTTTTCAATATGTTGTATACGGTGAGTGGTGAAGGTTTGGATTTGTTTGCGGGGTCAGGCGCGTATGGCTTTGAAGGGCTCTCTCGCGGGCTAAATTCCGTTGTGTTAAACGATTCTAACCAGTTAGCATATCAGTCATTACTGAAAAACAAAACGTGCTTAAATGCCAATGCCACCATCTACAACCTGGATTATAAAACACTTGTCTCAAAATTAATTACTGATCGTAAATCATTCGATTACATTTTTTTGGATCCACCTTATGAATTGGATATTAATCCTATCATTCTAGCGGTAGAGCCCATTTTGAAGTCGAATGGATTTGTGATAGCAGAGATTGACAAAAAAAACAGTGTATCTCGTTTAGCCGATTCACTTGTGATTGAAAAAGAACGGATGCACGGAATCAAAAAAATCATTATCATTCGTAAAAAATAATAAAAAAAAAGCACTTATTGTGCTTTTTTATCTTTCTGAGATTGCTCCTACAGGACAAACTTCTTGGCAGGCGCCGCAATCGATGCAAACATCTTCATCGATAACATAAATATCGCCCTCAGAAATACAATCTACTGGACAAACTGCTTGGCATGATCCGCAAGCAATACAACTGTCATCAATCCATCTTGGCATATTCATCACTCCTTATGTTTATTTTATAATATGTCAAGCGAAATGTAAACACACAATATTACTTAAATTAGATTATAGTTGCATTTAACACTATTATTTAGTAAAATGAATGTGACATTAAAGGAGTGATTAAACATGGGATTATTAGGTGAAATTTTATCCATAGTTGGGGCCTTAGTAGTTGGGTTAGCCCTTGGATTTTTCTTAGCTAGAGCATGGTTCAAAAAGTATTTGAAGAAAAACCCACCAGTAAATGAACGTATGATTCGCGAAATGATGAGACAAATGGGCAGAACCCCATCTGAAAAACAAGTCAGACAAGTGATGAGTTCAATGAATCAAGCAAAATAGTAAGGTGTACCAACACCTTTTTATTTTATATATGATAAAATAGTTTTGAATGGGGGATTTATATGAAAAGTTTCTTGAAAATACTAATCGGACTCAGCATCATTTCTTATTTTAATCTGTTACTAATTACTTACCAAATTCGAACAGATGGTCTCGATTCGATTCAGTTGATTTGGATTTTGACGATATCTATCCCTGTATTATTGTCATTGGTTGGATTTTCTGAATCATTTAAACAATACAAACGTTACACATTTATCGATTTATTATTAAAAGTGACAATTATAGTCATTGTGCTACAATCAAGTGACCTAGAAGAGCAGTGGTATTTAGTATTTAATCTGCTTACTATTCCACTTTTTATTGCAAACATCATGACAGAGTTGTTTTTATATTCTGACTATAACAAGTATTTAAGCGATAAAAAAGAAGTAGAACTCTCGTATTATCAGTTGTTTCAAGAAAGTTTAAAGAATCCAACTGCTAGTGTAGAGCTTCAAGAAAAATTCATCCATGCAATCAGGTATTCTAGAACTTTACTACAGCTATTAATCGCAGGTGTGTTTTATCTTTTATCAATCATTTCGGTATTAACCATTTTAAGGGAACACACTTTACTAACTGGCATTGTTTTTGGAGTTCTAGCTGTTGGGTCTATTTTGATATTTAGTTGGCTTTTAGGCCATACGATCAGGCTACATTGGAAGTTAGGCAATCAAATCACTCGGAAAAGCAAATTGAAGAATACCATTTATATCGGTCTAATGCTGGTTATTATAGGATCTACAACCGTTCTTATTTCAGTTTTTAATTTGCAAATTGAACTTTATTTACTCGTTCCAACCTCGTATATTTTTGCAATTCCAATGGTTGTTGCGAACAATCATTTCGCTGACGTTTGGAAAGATCAAATCACAAAAATCATTCAAAATCAGCAGTAATTTAGATGATAAATGTTAAAAAAAGGATTGTTGCCTACAAAAATTAGGCACAATCCTTTTTTATTTTTAGGATTTTTATTCGTTCATTTAATGAGTCTAAATACATGCTTATGTCTATTTACGCTTGAAGGTCATCTTGTTTTCAGTGCCTTTAATTAAACGCTTGTAGTTTTCAATATGTCGATAAAAAATGAATAAAATCATTAATCCGTATACAATAATCACGAATAAATTGTCAATCAACTTTCCATCTGGAATCATAAATTCGAACAATGATACAATAAATACTGTTAATGCTGCAAACGTCGAACCCAATGAAGCATACTTTGTGATCGCAACCACAGCAATGTACACTAAGATACAAGCGATACCAGCAATAGGGGTTAAAGACAATACAATCCCTGCAGAGGTGGCCACGGCTTTGCCTCCTTTAAACTTATTAAAAATTGGGAAGGTATGACCAATAACAGCAACAACGCCAAATAAAATCGCATAATCGTAGGTTTGATTAAATAGGGTCAAATTGGTCTGAAAATCGTTTGTGGCACGCAGTATGTAAACCAATATAATCGGAAGTGCACCTTTAAATGCATCTAATACAAATGTAAGAAGTCCATACTTTATACCCATCACGCGAATGGCGTTTGACGTACCAAGATTCTTAGAGCCAAGTTGTCTTAAATCAATGCCTAGAAACACTTTGCCAATCCATAGCCCATTCGGTATAGAACCCACCAAATAAGCCACTACTATTAAACCTATTTGTAACAACATATTCTCCATTTCTTCACCTCAATACGGAAATATTATATCACAACTCTAAAAAAAGCAAATAAAATATGGCATATTTCACTTTTGACTATATTTTTTCATTGTGTAACCGTTAAAATATTGTTATAATAGACTTACAAGTAGGGACTGATTTAATGGAAGAAAATGAAAAAAAATACTCGGAGGACTCGATTCAAATATTAGAGGGTCTAGAAGCTGTTAGGAAGCGTCCGGGGATGTACATCGGTTCAACCGATACGAGAGGTTTACATCATCTTGTTTGGGAAATCATTGACAACTCAATTGATGAAGCATTATCAGGTTTTGGTAATGAAATTACACTCACAATTAAAAATGATAATAGTATTGAAATCAGCGATTTTGGCCGTGGATTACCTTATAAGACGCATAAGTCAGGTAGACCAACGACGGAAATCATTTTTACTGTTTTACATGCTGGTGGTAAGTTTTCAGCAGAAGGAGGCTATAAAGTCTCAGGCGGACTTCATGGCGTAGGTGCCTCTGTCGTTAACGCCTTATCGCAATTTCTTGAAGTAACCATTTATCGCGATGGCTTGATTATGAAACAACGTTTTTCCGATGGTGGTAAAGTTATAAGTCCTTTGGAAGAGGTTGGTAAAACCAGAAGAACCGGTACAACGGTTTGGTTTAAACCAGATCCTAAAATTTTTTCAACCACTTTATTTAATTATGACATCATTAAAGACCGATTAAGAGAAAGTGCGTTTTTAATCAGAAACATCAAAATCACACTTAAAGATGAAAGAAACAATGCACAAGATATATTCCAGTATGAACGTGGGATTTCTGAATATGTAGAGTTTATTAATAAAGGCAAACAGGAGTATCACCCAGTCAAAGACTTAATGGGCGTTTACACAATTAATGCGAACAATGCCATTGAAGTAGAGACTGCTTTTCAGTTTACTCAAAGCTATAGCGAAACGATCATCTCTTTTGTGAATAACGTAAGAACTAGAGATGGCGGTACTCATGAGACTGGGTTTAAGTCATCAATGACCCGAGCAGTAAATGATTATGCTCGTAAATATGGTTTTCTTAAAGAGAAAGACAGCAACTTAGATGGTGTTGATATTAGAGAAGGTATTACTGCAATCATCTCTCTTCGAATTCCTGAATCCTTTTTGGAGTTTGAGGGCCAAACAAAGTCTAAACTAGGATCTCCAGAGGCTAGAAATGCTATGGAATCCGTTATCTATGATCAACTCACTTATTATCTTGAAGAAAATCAAGAATTTTCAAGTGGTTTGATTAAACGTTCTTTAGATGCTTATAAAGCCAGAGATGCAGCGAGAAAAGCTCGCGATGAAGCACGAAGCGATAAGAAACGAAATAAGAAAGAGGTCAGTTTATCTGGGAAATTAACGCCAGCTCAAAGCAAAGATAAGACCAAAAACGAGTTGTTCTTAGTCGAAGGTGATTCAGCCGGTGGTTCTGCAAAACAAGGCCGTGATCGTCGTTTTCAAGCAATCTTACCTTTACGGGGTAAAGTCATTAATACTGAAAAGGCTACTGTAGACTCAATTTTAAAAAATGAAGAAATCAATACGATTATTCACACCATTGGTGCGGATTTTGGTGCGGATTTTGATATCGATAAATGTAACTATAACAAAGTCATCATCATGACGGATGCTGACACGGATGGTGCACATATTCAAGTACTACTCATCACATTCTTTTTTAGATATATGAAGCCTTTAGTTGAAGCTGGAAAGCTTTATATTGCTTTACCACCTCTTTACAAAGTTTCATATAAAAAAGGTGGGAAAATCATTTCTAACTATGCTTGGAGTGATGAAGAGCTGAAACGATATACACAATCAGGACATTATTCACTACAACGTTATAAAGGGCTTGGGGAAATGAATTTTGATCAACTTTGGGAAACTACCATGGATCCATCTACTAGAACGCTAGTGAGAGTTCAAATTGAGGATGAAGGGGAAGCAGAAAAACGTGTTTCTGTACTTATGGGAGACCAAGTTGCACCTAGAAGAGAATGGATTGAACATAACGTGGAATTTGTAGATGAAGATGACTTCCAAATTAAGGAGGCAAACTATGAGTAAGAAAACCATTGACAAGAAAATAGATGCCTTTATTGAAGAAAAAATAACGACAGAACGCTTAGAAGATATTATCGGTGAACGTTTTGGTAGATATTCAAAGTACATCATTCAAGATCGAGCACTTCCGGATGCACGTGACGGACTCAAACCAGTTCAAAGAAGAATCCTTTATGCGATGTATAAGATGGGTATGTTTAATGATAAACCCTTCAAAAAAAGTGCTCGTATTGCAGGTGAGGTCATGGGTAAATACCATCCTCATGGTGATTCCTCAATTTATGAAGCCATGGTTCGAATGAGCCAAAACTTTAAAGTTGGCGTTACTTTAATCGAAATGCACGGTAATAACGGTTCGATTGATGGCGATTCAGCTGCGGCAATGCGTTATACAGAGGCAAGACTGTCAAAAGAGGCAGAATATTTGATTGCTGACATCGACAAAAGAACAGTGCCTTTTATTCCAAATTTCGACGATGAAGAGTTGGAACCTACGGTCTTACCAGCTAAATTTCCTAATCTATTGGTTAATGGCGCAAATGGTATTTCTGCGGGTTATGCTACTAAAATCCCACCTCATAACTTAAAAGAAGTCATCAAAGCAACCATAGAACGCATTGATAAACCAGATTTGTCTATCGACCGAATCATGAAAATCATCTTGGGACCTGATTTTCCTACTGGTGGCATTGTCCAAGGCAAAGAGGGTATCAGACAAGCTTTTGAAAAAGGATCCGGAAAGGTAATTGTACGTTCTAAAACATACTTTGAACCTTTTAATAAAGACCAAGTTCGTATTGTTGTTTCAGAAATCCCTTATGAAGTCAATAAAGCAGAATTAGTTAAATCGATTGACCTATTACGAATCGATAAAAAGCTTGAGGATTTACAAGAAGTAAGAGATGAATCGGACCGTGAAGGACTTAGAATCTCAATCGAACTTAAAAAAGATGCGAATCCAGAAGTATGCTTAGCTTATCTTTTAAAAAATACAGATTTACAAGTTAACTTCAATTACAACATGGTGGCTATACACCATCAAAGACCAGTTCAAATGGGCATTTTAGACATTATTGATGCTTACATTAATCATCAAAAAGAAGTCATCACAAACCGATCAAATTATGAACTGGATAAAGCGGAAAAACGTCTACACATTGTGTCTGGTTTGATTAAAATGGTCGATGTTATTGACGAAGTCATCAAAATCATCAGACAGTCGAAAAACAAACAAAGCTCAAAAGACAATATCATCAAGAGTTTTGGTTTTTCTGAACTACAGGCAGAAGCCATTGTGACTTTACAACTGTATCGATTGAGTTCAACAGACATCAATGCATTAATTAAAGAAGCGAACGAGCTAGAAGAGCGCATCACTTGGTTGAAACAAGTGCTTTCTGATGAACAGATGCTTTTAAGCGTGATAAAAAAAGAACTCAAGGAAGTATCTAATAAGGTAGGTACCCCAAGAAAAACAATGATTGAAGAAGCCATTGAGACCATAAAGATTGAAAAAGCTGATTTAATCAGTGATGAACAGGTAAGAGTTGGTGTGACGAAAGATGGTTATATCAAGCGCTCGAATTTGCGAAGTTATATCGCCTCAAGACAGCCTGGTCTAAAAGAACAAGATGGCATGTTATTTGACCAAGAGGTTTCAACGAAAGATACACTACTAATGTTTACAACACTTGGCAATTACATCTACTTGCCTGTGTTTGAACTTGAAGAAATGAAGTGGAAAGATCTTGGCGCATTTATCAATAACATTGTTCCAATTGAAAAAAATGAGCTCATTATTAGAATTTTTGCCATATCCAATTTTAAAGTAGACACACAATTGCTTTTGGTTACAGAACAAGGGCGTATTAAACAAACCAAGCTGATTGATTTTGAAGTTTCACGGTATTCTAAAACCATTCGAGCAATGAAAATTCAAGAAGGGGATGAACTAGCCAGTGTAGATTTTGAAACTAAGAATAATATCATTGTGTTCACCAAAGAAGGCAATGCGCTTAGATTCCATCAAACAGATGTTCCTGTGTATGGTACTCAGTCTAATGGGATACTGTCAGTTAAACTCAATTCAACAGACAAAGTGGTTAAGGCAATTTATGCGAAATCTAGCGATGATATCGTAATTTTAACCTCTCTTGGCAATATCAAACGTGATAAAGTCGAAAATTTACCAATATCCAAACGACTAAGAGCAATGACTGAAGTAATCAAACTACGTAAGCGAAACCCGCACCATATTCGTGATGTATCAAGGATATCCATTGAGCAATATAAAGAAAATGTAGATGTACTGGTAACTGCAAAACTAGGCTCAGTTTCCTTAAAAGCGGAAGATATAAAGAGTAGTGCGGAATATGGTAAACCATTTGTAGACAGTAATACCTATGGAAAATCGCTTTTCATTACGATAAACAAGGCATCTTTTGAAGAAAATGACATTGAAATCATTGAAAAAGGTGAGACGGAATTAGTCATCAAACCCAAAAAAGATAAGCCAAAAAAAATAAAAGAAGTACTCGTTGAAAAAACGTTAGAAAGTCCAAAAGAAACCATAACAGTCAGTAACGACAAAGCTTCAGAGGTGAATACTCTTGAAACTAGTATGACTGAAGATAAGAAAATACATATTAAAAAATTATCACTATTTGAAGATGATGATTGGAAGGAGTAATATGATAAAAATAGTAGTAAACAAACAGCAGCATGAGCTAGAGTCAGGCACTACACTCGAACAACTCAAGAAACAATTAGGACTTGAAGCCTATGCAGCGACCGTCAACAATCGAATTAGAGAGTTGACTTTTCCTCTAACGAAGAACTCAGAAGTAAAATTCTTGGATTTAACGGATAGAGATGCAGTAAGAATCTATGAAGCGACATTACGTTATGTCATTTCAATGGCGGTCAAAAACTTATACCCAGATGTTAAAGTTAAATTTAACTACAGTGTATCAAGAGCCATTTTAGGATTGCTAGACAACCTAGATCACAAATTAGATCGTAACACGATCAAATCTATTGATTCCGAAATCAAGAGAATTATCGAACAAGATTTACCAATTGTGAGAAAAACGGTTGATTTAGATGAGGCAATCGAACTTTATCAAAATAACGGTTCACAAGATAAAGTTAACATTCTTAAATATCGTGATGAAGATAAGGTAAACATGTACACATGCGATACGTATTTTAACTACATGTTTGGCTATATGTTGCCGTCAACTGGCTATTTAAAAGAATATGCATTGAGTCTTTATCATCCTGGATTCATCATTCAATACCCAAGAAGTGAATTGGGCGGAATCATTCCACCATTTGATGACGCACCAATTTTCTCAAAAACAATCAAGGAAGCAACTAAATGGGGTAGAAACATCGATGGTGATTATATCCATAAATTAAATAAGTATGTTGAAAAAGGCTTAACCGTTGAATTAATCAATATGTGTGAAACAAAACATAACCGCCAAATGGCTGAGCTGGGTGAACGTATTTATCAAGATAGCGATTCGATACGTTTAATCGCAATCGCTGGGCCTTCATCTAGTGGTAAAACAACGTTTTCAACCCGTTTAAGAATTGAATTGATGTCCAGAGGTATAAAACCACTAATGATCTCAATCGATGATTATTATCAACCAAAAGACCAAGCGCCAAAAGACAAATATGGTAACCCAGATTTAGAACATATTGAAGCGCTTGATATCAAACTATTCGATGAACAAATGTTGGCACTTATTCAAGGTGAAGAGGTAACACTCCCACACTTTAACTTCAAAACTGGCCGACGTGAGGATGGCAGAAAGGTCCAAATTAGCGAAAATACCCCAATTATTATTGAAGGTATACATGCGTTAAATGACCGATTAACTTCATCGATTCCTCAGCATCAAAAATTTAAGATTTTCATTGCGCCACAGACACAATTGCACATTGATGATCACAATCCGATTAGTTTTACAGACCTAAGGCTTCTTAGACGTATCGTTAGGGATCAAAAATTTAGAAATTCCCCAGCAGATGAAACCATTTCGATGTGGGCAAGCGTTAGACGTGGTGAGTTTAAATGGATTTATCCATATCAAGAAACTGCAAACTATGTCTTTAATTCGGAATTAACGTATGAACTAGCTGTTATGAAGAAACATGCCTACAGAACGCTTAACAACATATCTAGAGATTCAGAACATTTCATTACAGCGAATAGATTGCTCAAATTCTTAAAATACTTTAAGGACATTGACGACGAATTAGTGCCAAATAATTCTTTATTAAGAGAGTTTATTGGCGGATCTGTTTTTCACGTTTAACACAGTAAGGAGGTGCTAATTTGAAGTGTTTAGATACTTTAGAACGCCGAGCACAAATACCCAACGATTTAATGCTAAAACTTTTTAAATTATATGAGTCTAAAGGACAATCGTTCTATTATAAAGATTTGTTCTCCAGGGATGACGAAGTCATGTCTAGAAACACTTTAGAACAGGACACACAGGCCTTAGCGCATTATTTAGACCTCAAATTAACACAGCCAAGAATCAAGCTATTAAGCGATCCTAAAAAGGATTTTGTAGCAAAAAACAAAGATGAAATCTTACTAAAGAATTTAAAAGAGATTTTATCTAAAATCCAAACATTAGGCGAAACATTTCATTTATCAACGAATGAGGTTAAAGACTTAGCACTAAACATGTCTAGAGACTATGATGATATTCGTTTGATTAAGCGAAATCATGCGAAATCACCAAGAATAACAGATAATTTTGATGATTATCCAACCGAAGAAAAATTGATTCGATTGGTTGAAGCTTTTAACAAAACAGTTCGAAGTAAAAAGTATGAGACTATCCAAATCATTTCTAATTTCTACATCGATTTCATCAAATTAGACTTGTTTACAGAACACAATGAATTGCTGGGATTAATATTAATCTACACGATTATTTCAAGCCATTTCAAAGTTTGTCGCTATGATTCCTTTTTTAAGGCTTTGTTACCTTTAAAAGAACAGTTTGCTAATGCATTTGTTCAAGCCTGTTACAACTGGAGTGAAGGGTATTCTCAAACAGAACCAATCAGTAGAATATTCGTTTCTGTCTTAGATGAACTTCATAAAAATGTAGAGATTAAAGCACATGAGTACGAGTTTGATCGCAAAATGAATAAATCAGACAGTATTGAAGGAACAATTCTAAAAGGTTCAACTACATTTAGTAAAAATGAGCTCAGAGATAAACACCCCTATTCAAGTGATGCAACTATTAATCGAACATTGATGAGTATGAAGGAACGAGGATTAATCAGACCTTTAGGAAATGGACGAAGCGCAAAGTGGCAACGAGTTGCGCCTAAGAATGAAAAGTTTAACCCTCAGCAGCTTGAACTCTTCCCTACATCGGACGAAGAGTAAATAAGATTATATAAAACACGGAATATCAAATCCGTGTTTTTTTTTGCTTATGAAATATGAATAAATAATCACATTAAAACAGAGAATCTTTTGTTGATTTTATTATTTATAAGCCTCAAAGCAGATTAGCCTGATATATAAGTCGGGTTGATACAGATCAATATGGACACTTAAGATACATACCCCTTGGTTAAAAGAAGAAGAGGTAGTAGAAGTCAGAGGTAGTCAAGGTCTATCACAAATTGCTAAAAATGGTCAAAAAGTGGCGAGACAGACTAAATATAAGCAAAAGAATGCCCGATTCAGCAACAAGCTTCTCTCTACTTTGTTAAACTATATACTATTCGAATCGTGAGTATAATTAAAGTGCAAAGATGGTGGTATACCACCTCACTAAACATAATAAAAGACCATATATTGATACAATTCAGTATTTGAAAGTAGTTGTTATTTTTTCTAACTTTGTTCCTATAATGTATATTATGTTAACCAGTCGATGTCGTTATCATGAAGCCGTCAATGGGTTTAGTGTGGATATGTTTATATGTTTATATTACAAAACTTTGGCCTTCTCTGTTTAAGTCTGTCCGTTTTTTACGTTTTTAGTCAGTTTGTTTGTTTCATGTATTCTGCATTCGTACTGAATTTATACAATATCGTTTCTTGTCTCACTTTTTGATGATTCATGATAAAATATTTTTGGAGTGATCAAACAATGAAAAAAATACTTATCATATTTACAGGTGGCACGATTTCAATGACCACAGATCTTGTTACAAATAAGACAGTTCTTTCAGAGTCAAATATCGACTTGCTAGATTCCATAAGAAAGCGCTTTCATAATTACGAGTTAAACCCTTATGTTTTTTCTATGAAGCCTTCTCCTTCGATGACGCCTGATGACATGTGTCAGTTAGGCCACTTGATTGACGATAAACTTTTGTCGGAGGATTACTTAGGTTGTGTTGTTACACACGGAACTGACACACTCGAAGAAACTGCTTATTTCTTAGACTTGTTTTTAAAAACCAAGAAAACTGTTGTAGTCACTGGTTCTATGAGAAACTATTCTGAATTAGGGTATGATGGGTTTTCCAATCTTGTGAGTTCTATTCTAGTAGCTGTTAATCCGTCATCTTATAATCGAGGTGTTTTGGTATGCTTGAATGATGAAATCAATTCAGCTTCTGAAGTTACCAAAACACACACACTTGCATTAGATACTTTTAAATCATTAGAATTTGGTCCTTTAGGCATCGTTGATGAACAAGATGTGATCTATTATCGAGAATCGGTTAAGCGAAAAGTGCACATCAGCCCATCTCGATTGACGGCTCGTGTAGAGATTATTAAGGTAACCACAGGTTCTGACTCATCCTTACTGAACTATCTTGTGGACTCAAAGAATGTTTCAGGTATTGTATTAGAAGGATTTGGTAGAGGCAATGTACCACCAACGATGGTTGATGGTATCTCGTATGCGCTAATGAATAATATTAAAGTTGTAATCACCTCAAGATGTCCAAAAGGTCGAGTTCGTGACACTTATGGATACCCCGGTGGTGGCTCGCATCTAAAAAATCTTGGCGTTTTATTTTCGGGTGACTTGTCTAGTCAAAAGGCTCGTATAAAACTCATATTGGCATTGAGTATGAGCGAGAAAGATATTAGTCAATATTTTGAATCTACATAAACTCAGTCTAGGCAACTAGACTTTTTTATTATGAATTATTGAAACTCAATAAATTACACCTTTATCATGCATAAGAACGCCATTTGAAGCTATTTTTAATAATGCGCTTTCATTCAATGAAAGTAAAAAAGATTTCGCTTACATATCGCATTTGGGTTATTTTGTGGTAATATAGTATTGTATGTTTATTCTTATTATATCTTGATTCTGAAAAACTATATTTTCGTGAATCATACTATGAACTGGAGGGGTATTAATGAAGAGAAAAACAAAGATTGTTTGTACAATAGGTCCATCAAGTGAAAGTGAAGTTATGATCGAAAAAATGATCGAGGCAGGGATGAATGTTGCACGATTAAACTTTTCACATGGTTCACATGAAGAACATAAATCACGTATAGAGACTATTAGAAAAGTATCAAAAAGAATGGATCGTTATGTCGGTATTCTTGCCGATACAAAAGGTCCAGAAATTAGAACTGGCGTATTTGAAAATGGATTTGCCTCGTTCAAGAAAGGCGACATTGTTAAAGTACACAAGGAGCCTATACTTGGTTCTAAGGAAGCTTTTCACATTGACTGTAATGAACTTTATGATGACATAAAAATTGGAGACTTTTTATTAATAGATGATGGGAAAATGCGTTTGAATATCATCGAATCTACTCCAACAGTCTTAACTTGTGAAGTGGTTAACAATGGCATTATCAAAACAAAAAAAGGTGTTAACGTACCTAATGTTAAACTTTCAATGCCTTTCGTTTCTAAAAAAGACAGAGAAGATATTGCATTCTGTGCTGAAATGGATGTCGATATGATTGCTTTGTCATTCGTTAGACGTAAAGCTGATGTGGTTGAAATTCAAGAACTTCTTAAAGGATTAAATGCGCCAAAAATCGAACTTATCGCAAAAATCGAATCACAAGAAGGCGTCGATGAATTAGAAGGTATTTTGGAAGCGTCTGACGGTGTAATGGTTGCTAGAGGAGATTTAGGTGTTGAAGTATCGACTCAACTAGTTCCGCTTTATCAAAAACGTATCATTGCGAAAGCAAATGAAAAAGGCAAACCAGTTATTACAGCCACTCATATGCTTGAATCAATGATGAGCAATCCAAGACCTACACGTGCTGAAGCCTCTGACGTTGCCAATGCAATCTTAGATGGTTCGGATGCAATTATGTTATCAGGAGAATCAGCAGCTGGTGAATACCCAGTTGAATCTGTTCAAACAATGGACATTATTGCAACTGCAATTGAGGAAAATATCCCTTACTACGATAAATTGCAAAAAGCCATTGCTACTTCCCAAGCAACTGTGAATGATGCGATTGGTATTTCTGTAAGCCAAAGTGCACTTATTTTACCGGAAGTTAAAGCGATTATTGCATTTACTGAAACAGGTGGAACGCCTAAACGTCTATGTAAGTTTAGACCGTCTGTTCCAATTATCGGTGTTGCAAACAATAAAAAAACATGTACACAACTCACTTATTACTGGGGTGTCTTACCTGCTTACCGAAAAGACTTTACTGACATGGGATCTTATGACCGTGTTGCCGTTGAAGTTGCAACAGAGTTCGGTCTAGTTAAGGGCGATAAAATCATTATAACCTCTGGTTGGGCTCAAAAACACGGTTCAACAAATACACTTCGTATCATAGAAATATAAAATTCATTTCATTAACATGCAGACTGCTTATTAAGCAGTCTGTTTTTTATAATAAAAGGTCTGTCAACGTATTTAATCGTGACAGACCTTTTGATTATTCAATGGATTGATCTACATCAGACGTTTCGGAATCCGAAACAGTTGAAGATGGCTTTTCAGTAATTGTTTTTTTGTTTCTTGGTTTTTTTGTTTTGTGAGTTAACGAGTCCGTATTAGTTGAGCCCTCAACTGTGATATCTTTTTCGACATCTTGCTTTGATGATTTAGGCTCTTCAACAGAAAGGTTAGTTGAAACCTCTATAGATGTATTTTTTTCTTTTTTGAGTTGTTTATGTGCTTCTTTTTCAGAATTAATTTGCTCAACTTCTAGTTTAGAGGAGGTTAATTCGGACTCTAAAGTCTCGATTTTGATACGTTCTATTTCGAGTTCTTTGGCTTTTTTAAGCGATTCTAACTCTAATTCACGTGTACGATTTTCTTTTATCGCTTGTTCGCGAATTCGTAGTTCACTTAATTTGAAGGCATCTTGATCTAGTTTGTACTTAATAGCGTCATGTTCTTTCTTTTGTTGTCTGCGAATTTCAGATTCACGAAGTGCTTTATTTGTAGATAAAGCCATGTGACGTTTAAGTTTAGCGATTGGTCTGAATAAAAGTCCAATAATTAAGCCCGTTCTTTCTAACAAGTTATACTGACCACTTTCAAATCTCTTTTTCTTACGTTCAATTTTCTCAGCTTTCATCAGTTTGAGAAATTCACGTTTCATGAATCTGTTGTTAACCTTAGGTTTAATAACTTTCCGAAGTCCGATTTCATTTTCAACATATATTTTAAACTTACGATACTTTTTACGGTTTTGAAAAACAAAAGGTTTGATTATGTTTAAGTCAAAACGTGTTTGATGTTTGCTTCTTGGTGCAATCATAACGACTTTTTCTTCCAAAGGATGTGAAATATTTCTCAGTTCAACACCTATAACATTAATGTGATTGGTTGAAAATGCTTTGTTGATGATTGTGAGGTTAATGTATTGTATCCCATCAATCTCTAATAAGGATTCATTTATATAGAATTCTTGTTCACCCACTCGGCTTGCGATGCGTTTTAATCTAATCAATACAAATATAAGCATGACGAAAAGAGTGAATAGTGTTCCAAAGATTATAATTGTTTCTGGGGTTAAACTCTTTAACCAATCTAACATACTAATCCTCCTTTAAATGCTTAAGAAATGATGTACCATATTGTGTTTTTTCAACACCAAAGTTCTCAGAAATAGTGGCTGCAATATCAGCAAATGTAAACATAAGTGGCAATGCTTTGCCAGGTTTGTTTTTTTGATATGCTAGTAAAGGCACATACTCACGAGTATGATCAGTACCATGATGAATTGGGTCGTTTCCATGATCTGCAGTAATCATTAGAAGGTCATGTTCAGTTAAATTATCCATTAATTCAGGTAGTTGACGGTCAAAATCTTCAATTGCTTTACCATAACCAAGTGGGTCTCTTCGATGTCCATATAAAGCATCAAAATCAACTAGATTAAGGAAACATAACCCCTTGAATGGATGGTTTTTAGCTATTTTTGTGATTTTATCCATGCCATCGTCATTTGAAAGTGTACGTTCATAATTGTTGATCCCTTCGCCTACAAAAATATCGTTAATTTTACCTAATGCGATGACATCAAACCCTTTTTCATCCAAAAAGTTAAGGGTTGTTTTCCCAGTTGGCTTCAACGCATAATCGTGTCTATTTGGTGTGCGTTTGAAGTTTGATTTATCAGAACCAACAAAAGGTCTAGCAATTACTCTTGCAACTTTCCATTCTTCCTTCATTGTAATCTCTCTTGCAATTTCGCAAATACGATACTGTTCTTCGATTGGAATTATATCTTCATGCATCGCAATTTGTAACACAGAGTCTGCTGAAGTGTAGACAATTAAATCCCCAGTCTTCATGTGTTCTTCACCAAGCTCTACTAATATTTCTGTACCTGAAGCTGATTTATTACCGATGATGTTTCTACCTGTTTGTTTAGAAAGTTCATCTAACAATGCCTTAGGAAAGCCAGTATCCGTAAATGTTTGGAAGGGTTCAGTGATATACAGTCCCATCATTTCCCAATGGCCTGTCATAGTATCTTTGCCTTTTGAAGCTTCTTGAATCTTTGTAAAGCTTGCCATTGGGCGTTCGGTAGCAGGCACACCTTTAATTGGAACGATATTTCCATAGCCCAGTTTTTGCATGTTTGGAACTTTTAAATTCATTTTCTCTGCAATGTGTCCTATCGTGTTCGATCCTACGTCATTGTATTCCTTAGCATCTGGTGCTTCACCACAACCTAAACTGTCCATGACGATTAAAAAAATTCTTTTATACATTTTTATTTCTCCTTTGCGCGCGGATGCGTCTCTAAATAGACATCCTTTAAATGTTTTTGACTTATATGAGTGTAAATCTGTGTGGTTTGAATATCCTCATGACCTAATAACGACTGTAGTGTTCTTAAGTCTACCCCCGCCTCCAATAGATGCGTTGCGAAAGAATGTCTAAGGGTATGAGGCGAAACCTCTTTATCAATACCAGCTTTTTGTGCTAATTTCTTCAATAGTTTGAAGAAACCTTGTCTGGATAGGCGATCGCCATATTGATTTACAAAAAGATAGTCTGTTACACTATTAATTGTAAGTTCATTTCTTGCTTTTGTCAAATATTGTCTCAAGGCAATAACGGACATTTCACCCAGTGGCAATTCACGTTCTTTGTTTCCCTTTCCAATCACTCTTACATGACCTGCAGTTAAATGAATGTCCTGCGTTTTTAGATCAAGTAATTCTGTGACCCGTAAACCGGATCCATAAATCAATTCTAATAGGGCTTGATTCCTTAATGATAGCGGATCATTGCCCTTAATCGTTTCCAAAAGTTTAATGACCTCATCAACACTTAACACTTGAGGCAGTGATTTTTCAGTCTTTGGCGATTCAATCTCACTAGCAACGTTGTCATTTGTTTCTTTTTCTACATATAAAAACTGGTGAAATCCTTTTATCGCAGTTAATTTTCTGGAACTTGATTTTGTAGATAATTGTTTTTTCTTTAAGGTCTTCAGATAGGCTTCCACATGTTTTTTTTCAATCCGATGTACTTTTGAGATATCATGGTATTTTTCCAAAAAAAGACGATACTGTTCTAAATCTCTTAGGTAAGCCATAATTGTATTCTCAGAAAGTCCTTTTTCTCGCTTTAGGTAGTATTCATAGTCTTTCAATAAATATTTCATATGAATACCTCAAAAACTTGGTTTCCTAATAAGAAGCCTTTTTGTGTTAATCTAAGGTATCCATCCGTAACTTCAATCAATCCCAGTTTAAAGTATTTATCTAGTCCGTCAAAATGTTTCAATAGATCAATCCCAAAATCCTGATTAATTTCATCTATCTTAACCCCGACAGAACGTCTTAATCCAAAGATTAGTGTGTCAGACAGTTTTTGAGTATCTGTTTCAATGTAGCTCCCTTGTAAAGGGGTTTGATAATACTCATTTAAAAGTCTGTGATTGTAATAGCGATTTACGCCATCATAACCATGTGCACCAGCGCCAATAGCATCATAAGGTTGCATCGTCCAGTACAGCTGATTGTGCATCGAATATTTACCATTTTTTGCAAAATTTGAGATTTCGTATTGTTCGTATCCTTGTTTTTTTAAAGAATCTACAATAAGCTCATACATATCCGCTTCTAAATCAATGTCCGTTTGTTTAAATTGTTTTTTCAGGTACTTATGATAAAACACTGTTTTTTCTTCTAATATTAAAGAATAGTAAGAAACATGTGGCACATCGAGCGTGGCTAGTATGCTTAAATCGTTAGAAATAGACGCTATGTTTTGTCCGGGAATGGAAAATATTAAATCAATGCTAATGTTAGTAATACCGATCGATTGTAACGAGGAAACTGCATTGAATACTTGCTCATTGTCATGTTTTCTTCCGATATAATCCAAAATAGATTTTTCAAATGATTGAACCCCTAGACTCACTCTGTTAATGCCATATTTCTTAAATAAAAGGCCTTTTTCATGAGTATACGATTCCGGATTAACTTCAATTGTGTACTCTATCGGTGTATATTTTTTCAACATTTCGAACAATCTAGTGAGTTGAAAAACTGAAAGCATCGAGGGTGTGCCTCCTCCAATATAAATTGTGTCATAGGCACATACTGATTGCGTGATAGAACAAAAATCTCTTTCGAGATGGGTTAAGTAATCCTCAATCATTTCATTGTTTTTTGCAACTCTTTTTGCGAAATCACAATAAAAACAAATATGTTCACAAAAAGGAATATGCACATATAAACCACGCATATTAATCACCTATCTAATTATAACATAGGTTTACATAATCAGTACAAAAGAAAACAGAAATCAAAAAGAGATTTCTGTTTTACTTGAAAATCTTACTACTTAATTAATCACTATATTTCTTACAATTGTGCCATTTTCTACCTTAAAAAACTCTCCATTAAATTCGGCACTATCAAACCATATTTGTGTGATTTCAGAAGTCGTAAGACCTGTTGCATCTGGAATTGGTGAGACAGGGCCCACATCATTAATGAATTCGGTTGTTTCACTATTGTAAAAGGCACTTGAAACTGTCACTATTGCACTTGAGACATTACCTGCCCCTATTTTCACAGTGTTCGTACCAGAAGTTTGGATAAGATTACTTGCAAAGAGATTCGTAACATTTAAAGTCGCATTCAGTACGCCAGTTCCTAATACAGTACCTACATTTTTAGGCGCTTGAATGCTACCTTTTATCACTGCATTGTTCACATTTAGAACGATTCCTGGATCTGCATTAAATCTACCCATAATACCGCCTGCTGCTTGATTTGTCGCAATTACTTTAGTATCAATATAGACATTTTCGACGTGAATGACAACAGCTTTTCTAGCACCACCAATAAGTGCTCCTACATACGATAATCCTTCAATTTTTGCTGTAGAATCATTGATTACCGTGACATTCTTTATCAGAATTGGATCGCCCTCAATTAAATCAACAACATCCCCAAACATAAGGGCTGCATAAGAGCCGCCATGAATGACTGAAACATTATAAAACTCAATGTTTTCGAAGGTTGAGCCTGCTTGGGCAAACGCCGAAACGAAAGCAGCTGATTCACTATTGCCACCACCATTATGAATAGAATCGGCAAACACAACATTCTTAACAACAGCCCCTTCTAGTACTTTCCCAAATAAGAAGCCTTTTTTATTTGTATCTGCATTGATCACAGCATTGCTTATGGTATGACCTTGACCATCAAAAGTACCTCCAAAAGCTTCTTTGCTTCCGATTAATGTCTGACCAGTCATATCAATGTTACTTGTAAGAATAATTGCACCAGTTGCTCCATTTTCAATAATTTCAACTAATTGTTCTGCAGTAGAAACTTCAGTCACAGTTTCATATGTAAGTTTGTGATGAACGGTGTTAGAATCACCATTTAAAACAACAATCATATGAATATAGGTTTTACCATATAATACTAAGTCTGAAATGGTTACATTTGTCTGAGTAATTAAAACTTTTGCGCCAGCTTTAATGCTTGCAGCCGTTTCAGTTTCATTGTCGCTTAATAGATAATATAAATCACCTTCTGCTTGTAAAACAGTAACCGTAACATCTATGGTTGTCTCTTGATATTTAAGCACTGTAGAAGTGACTTCATTAATAACATTGGGTTGTTCAGCAGAGAATACTGTAACGGTTTGTTCGACCACCATTTTATCAGCTGAATTTGTTTTATTCGTAATCGTAAAAGTCACAGTATAGTCGTTTGGAACATTTACATCCACTTCATGCGTAACAGAAACTATATAGTCTGTCTCTTTAACAAGGGGTCTCAAATTGCCGAACTTGTTTAATACAACCGGTTCTTGAGGGGTGAAAACAGAACCTGCTTCGAGTGTAAGTGCACCATCAATACCGCTTATTTCGCCAATACCTACAATTTCTGATGGTCTTTCCATTGCTTCAATTCTATTGGCAACAATACCCGTAACATAAGCAGGGTCTCTTAAAGCGTTTGTTGTACTAGAGCCTGTTCTTAAGAATAATTTAGACATATCAACCGTTCCAATAAAGCTTACTTTTCCAGGGGTAACAGGGATTAATTGTCCATTAGATTCATAATAAAACATTTCAATAGTCTTGTTATTTAAATCAACTTCTAATCGTATTTTATACCATTGATTGATTTCTACCGTCGCATTTTTATGTTGAACATTATCTACTCGGTAATAAAGGCTCGTACCATCTAGTCCGAAACCAATCACTGGAGAAGATGCTGAAGATTGAATGTGTACGGCAGATCCGTTTGAACTAACCGTTTGCATCACATACGTTTCAATCACGATTACATTATAGCTGTGTGGTATTGCAGCCTCTAATTGTGTTTCTGTAAAGGCCTCTACTTTAAGCGCTTTGCCATCACCAGGCAGTTCTAGCTCAGAAATTGCATCCACAACGGTAAATAACGATGTCCCAGTCTTTCCAGAAACTGGTGCCCAAGGGGTTGTTGAATTGCCAATCAATCCATTCTCATAATCAAAGTACTCTTCAATTAAGTTTGGAGATTCATTTACTGCTGGTAATGCTATCACTGTAGCTGTAAAAGTCTTGGTTTTTGTTTGTTGGTTAAGTGTTAAGGTCGCCACCAAACTGATGGATTGATCACCGATTTCAGCTTCCGGTTGAACGATTAAACCATTGGTTTGAATGTACTTTGGTTTGTCAATGGTCCAACTAATCGTTACACCATCACGTGAAGTTGGCATAATTAGTCTAGGAGACTGATTTGTTAGCGCGGAAATATCACCTAAAGATAGCCATTCAAAAACAGAATCGACAATTTCAACATCTGTTGGTCCTAATTCGGTCCATTTAGCATACAAAGTAATGTCTTTTGTTACAACATCTGTTTCAAATTTCCATAATTCCGTTAAATTGACATCCTTGTACCAACCTTCAAAGCTATAGCCGCTTTTAGTAGGCGTAGTCGGAGCGGTTAAAGTTTTGCCATCCTCAACCGTTACTGGTGGTATCTTTGGTCCGCCATTAGACTCAAAGCTTACCGTGAAAGTCATTGCCGTACAGGCTACTAGTACCAATGCTAGTACAAGTATTGAAAATAAACTCCCTAGTTTTTTCATTTTTTCTCCCTTTCTTTTATCCTAAATATTTATTACAAGAATATCCTTCTTGCGGTGCTACCACAAATAATAACTTAGCTGTCCTTGTTTGATTTTCAAACGTTAAGACAACATCTAGCACAACCGGCCAATTATCATTTAATCCAATAAACGCTTCTTCAATTCCACCTTGTTGATTACGGGATTCAATCCAGCAAGTTGTGGGAAGCGTCACAATACCATTGTTGTCTATGATATTAGGCATTCTTGAGGTATATGTGATTGTCACGCCATCATATTCAGTTGGTAATCCTAAATTACCAGACACTCGAATCACAGTTTTTGTCATATCCGCCATGCCTGAGAGTGTTTCGGCTAGTACCAATTTTTGATACACATCTATAGGAACCTCATCAGGTACTGGTGTCTCATTTTTTTGGCAACCGACTAAAAGTATCGTTGATATAATAAGAATCCAAAACAAATATAGTTTTTTCATTTCATCACTCCCAATCGTAAATCGTCTTTGTGTAAATAACGTTTTGTGTATAGCTTCTGTCTTCCGTTACCCCGTCATCTGCCAAAAGGTACCCATGAATATAACCAGAATCAGCCAAATAAAATGGCATATCTGTTAACGAAATCCCTCTTAATACAGCATCTAGTGTTAATAGGGCCAAGGTATCAGGTTGATCTAGTCTTGAATAAAGCATGATTTCACTTTCGACAAAAAATCCTCTATGAAATCTCTTGGTAACAATATTATCTGCTATGGTTCTTGCAGCATCTAAGTACACAGAATTCTTTGTAAACTCATAGAGTTCGACCATGGTCATCAGTGCAAATGGATCATCTATTGCTGTATCTAGTTCTAACTTTGGACTTAAACCATCGACATCCCCAATATCACCCAATCCAAACGTATGCATGATATCTCTCAAATATCCCCATAGTTTTGCACGATCTTCTATTTTTTCAGTCTGAACGATTGTCCTAAAAATAGGTAGTAAATAGGTTGAAGGCAAATCCACATAGTCTATACGCATTTTACTTGGTCCAAAATAGCCAACTTCTGGCACAACATATCCATAAGTTACGGTACCATCGATAAACATCGGAATGATTTTGTTTTGACCATCTATCCTAATATAGGCATATTCAAGATAGCCCTCTAAGTAATCTCTAGCCCAATCTACGAAATAAGAAACCCCATATTTTTGAGCCGCTTCTAACAACATTAAAACATTATCTACATACACTGCTTGAGTGTTTTTCCAGGCAACATTAGATTCTCTAGCAATCGAACCAAAGTCTCTAAACTGTCTTGCAACACGGTCTCCACAGCCCGAATTAGTATAAGCGGGATTTGAGCAGTCTTCTAAAGATTTGGTCACCAAGGTAGATTTAAATTGATATACGGTCATCCCTGTATCTGGATTTGAAGCTAAATGGTACTGTTTCATTAAATATTCAGCCCATTGTTTAGGAACTGGATCGCCTGTTTGATGTGACAGTGCAAACGCTGCATAAGCTAAATCTGTAGCAGCATTGACAAACGGCAGCTTACCAGGTGAGTCATTTGGAATGATGGGATAGCCCATTTCATCCATCTTGATTACATCATCTGGAATCAGTTGCCCAAAAACATTCCCATCAAAAGCAGTCGAATAAGAGCCATGTCGATTTAAGTCTGATGTTGCCCACTCAAAATGTGCTGTCCAAAGTTGTTTCATGAATCGAGTGGTTCTTTCTTCATCCGCTTCAAGCATCAACTCATAAAAAGGCATCATATTTTTAAGCTCGTGTGGGCCATTTGGACCCTCGGTTGATTGAACTTCAAGATTATCTAAGTTGATGGTTCTATGTCCACCCCAATAAAATAAACCATTAGAATCTTGATAGTTTTCCATAAAATACGACAACATATCAATTGCATCTTCTTTGTATTTTGACTCATTTGTGACTTTAGACAAAGCGACTAAAGTTCTAAAAAAATTCTGTTGATTTGCCAAATCAGCATATGGCACAGAAGCTCTATTTGGAAATACCCATCTAGCAGGTTCACCTGTGAGCGTGTTGATTGCATCTGGTAACAACAAGGTTTCTTGATTGTAACCATGCCCATAATACAAAACATTGTCAACATGTTGCATCACTGCTTTTAGTCGATTATAATCACTATCCTGATAGATTATGTCTGAATCATTTGCATAAATCGACTGAAACGAACATATTGCAGACAATAGAATAAGCAAGCATAAGCTAAGTTTTTTCATTATTTAGCCTCCTTGTGTGAGACAATCACATCATCTAAAAAAGCAAATCCATGATAATCAAATCCCTTAGGCATTGTAACTCGTACAACATTCGGCACATAAATATCACCAGTCTCAGACGCATTGTATCTAGAGGATATATGGAATGATCCCTCGTATAATTTCAAAGATTGATTGTTATATATGACTGTAATTTGATTAAGCATTGCATCCCATGTGATTGTAAATTGATGGAATACGCCTTTATTCAACGTCAATCCAGTGTCAATGGTATCACCGCTATCATTATTGCCGCTATGGTAGAAAAATGGCCCACCAATTTTAACTAATAACCGCATTTGCTGATTGATGATGATTGATGCGGTATTGACTGCGCCAGTTGATACACCAAAACTGACCTCATTCCCTTCAACTTCCGGAATCATTATTTTGCCGGTGATTTCACCTTTTCGACTTTTATCTAAGTTGAATTTAGAAGACAATACAAACGTTGAAGGTTTAGCTACACCTTGAGGGTACATCGGTGCATTGATGCCATCTGAATACATTTGTAAGATTTTATTATCGTCTTTTTCAATCACTTTTGCCCAAACAGACTTTGAACTATACTCTTCGTTTTTATAAATCAGCCAATTGGATGGCATTTGGTTTAGAAACTCGGTCTCAAACGTTTCTTCAATCAAATATTCTTCTTTATCAGTGTCAACAAACTCTAAATCATAACTAGGTGTATAACAACTCTCTTTTATTGGATTGTCTTTACAAACAGATTCGAATATAGGGGTTTGTTGTTCTAAAGTTTGATTCTCGCATCCAACAAGGACCAGTAATAAAACCAAAGTGATACTCATTATTTTTTTCATAAATCCTCCTTATCCTTTGATCGCTGAATCTGAATCATTGCCGACAAAGTACTTTTGTGCAGAGAAAAACACGATAATCAGTAATAAAACACCAAAGATACTTCTAGCATATACATGGGCATAGGTGTTAATTGAGTCGACACCAAGCGTTGGTAATACTAAAGAAAGTGGATACGTACTGGTTGCGCCTCGATAAATCAAAGGGCCTTGATAATCATTGAATGACGAGATAAACAATAACAAGGCAACTGTCATTATGATTGGCTTTAATACCGGAATCAATACATGCCATAGCACTTGAAACGTACTGGCGCCGTCTATATATGCAGCTTCATCCAAATCGATTGGGATGCTCCTGAAAAATTGAATGAACATGAATACCGAAAATGAATTCACTGCAAATAATCCGCCTGCCCAAAGTGGTAAGAACGGTAAAAACGGCAATTCGTTATCCCAAACGTTAATCATTAAATCCGAAGTCCAAAAGGCAAACATCGGAATTCTAAAGATGGTGTTGGGCATTAAAAGCGTTGTAATAATGATGGTGAATACAAGTTTTTTACCTTTAAAATGCATGCGTGTCATGACGAATGCCGTCAATAAAGTCGAAAATGTCATGAATAAGGTTTGCGGAATAACATATTGCAGCGTGTTCCATAATGCCCTTAACAGCGAATAGCCTTCAACACTGCCCCAGCCTGGCGCTTTTAAAGCACCTTTCCACCCTTCTAAGGTAAATTGATCTGGGAATATCCAGAAACTAGATTTAGGACCATCGTTGAACGAAGCCCCAATAATCCATAATAACGGGTATAGCATCACAAAGGCTGCGATGATCAAAAGTGTATATTTGAACGTTTTATTTACGTTTTTTTTATGTCTATTTATAAGGTTTTTTTTAGTTTTCATAGGTCATTAATCCTGATAGTAAACCCAATATTTTGAGCTTTTAAAAATACCAATTGTAAATACCATGATAATTATGAACAGAACCCATGACATGGCACTACCCGTATAAAGGTCTTGACCACCGCTGAACGCTACTTGATAGATGACCATGTTCAAAACTCTGGTTGAATCGAGAGGCCCACCTTGTGTAATTAACTGAGGTCCATTGAAAACTTGGAATGTTTCCACCAATCGCATAACCCCGTTAAATAAAATGATTGGGGTAATCATTGGGAGGGTAATTCGGAAAAATTGGCTCGTTTTAGAAGCACCATCAATCGTAGCGGCTTCATAAAGCGTTTCTGGCACGTTTTTAAGCGCATTTAGAAAGATTAGCATCGTTGATCCAAACTGCCAAACCCTTAACAACACAATCGATATCATCGCTCCGAATGCTGTGCCCAACCACGATACAGGACTGATTCCGAACAGACTTAGACCTTGATTGATTAACCCTTCATATTCGAAAATATATCGCCATAAGATCACAACTGCAACGTTTGCACCTAACACTGTGGGTATGTAGTAAGCGGTTCTGAAAAATCCTACGCCTTTTATTTTTCTTGATAAAACATAAGCAACTAACAAAGATACAATTAGTATTAATGGTACTGTGACCAATACATAAGTAGCGGTGACTTTCAAACCATTCATAAATAAACCGCCCCAAGTACTATTCTTATCAAATAAGTCCACGTAGTTTTGAAGCCCAACATATTTGACTTGACCTTGAATGCGTTTAAATAAACTCATGTAAAGTGAATTGAAAAATGGATAGAGTTTAAATACCAAAAACCCAATGAACCAAGGTATTAAAAGCACATAAGGCAACCACTTTTTTTGTCCAACCATATTTATCCGTTTATGACTTTCAAGAGCTCTGTGTCAAATCTTGAGATGATTTCAGAAGCGGCTTGTTGTGCAGTTACTGTTCCAAACAGAAATTTTTCAATCGGCGATTCATAGATTTTTCTGAAGGTATCATGCTCGTAGAATGGATGAATGTATAAATCAATGTTTTCTTCCAATTGTGCATTATAGTAAGCCTGAACAATGTCATGTCCTTTCCACTCTAAAGTATTTTTAAATGAATTTGTTTCGTCATTTGCTAAAATGGACTGAGTAACTGTATGATTTGAAACGCCTCTGTCTACGCCAAGCACTTTTACAGCTTCAGGGTCTGTGGTCATAAATTCTAAGAAAGCTTCAACAGCTTTTTGTTTGGTTTCAGATTGCGTAACACGTTTAGAAACCGCATAGGCCATTGAGACTTTTTTATACATACCAAGCCTCTCGTTAGCTTCTTGTTGGAACATACCAGCCATCACAAGTTTTTCAGAAGCATTAGGTAACGTGTTTTCATATTCGGATATTGCAGTATTCCAAGTCAACACGCCACCATAGTTTTCTTGTTGTTGCCATCTAGGGTTGGATGGACCATCGTTGTGAGTATCTGTTGCATTAGACGGAATTAAGACATTGTTATTTCTGAGCACATTAATGAATGCAAATCCTTGTTGTAACTCTTGTTGGGTAAAACTTAATTTATCCTCTTCAATTACGTTTTTACCTGTGATTTGCGATAAATAACTAAACATTAACATTGCGACTTGCTGAGCATCCAGTCTACCAATGGCATATTTTTCACTGTTTAATGCCCCAATCTTGTTTCCTGCGTCAATCAATTCTTGCCATGTAGTAGGAATACTAGCTCCAGCTTGATCATAAACGGATTTATTCAAATAGAAGATATAGCCTGTTTCAGATTGACTCAACCCTAAAATTTTATTGTCTATCATAAGTGGCTTGTGTTCATTTACAGGATATTTACTGAAATCAATATTGAGTTCATTTAAATCCAAGAAGTGATCTTTACCATACATTGAGTAAACCCAGTTGTAATTAATTTGAAAGACATCACTTTCTCTTCCACGTGACAGTTTATTTGATAGAGATTGTTGATATCCGCTCCATACTGTGAAGTCACCTTCAACTTTGTATTCAGGGTATTTCTTTTCAAAAAGTTCAATGGCTTTATAAGTGGATACGCTTCTGTCTGAAGTTCCCCACCAAGAAAAACTGATGACCGAATCATCCTTTTGATTGTTACAGCCAGTGACAATCAAAATACTTAACACCATAATTAGAATTAAACCGATTTTTTTCATATATCATATACGCTCCTTAATGATTATCAGTACTACCAATCGAGATGGCTTCTAAATAGATTAAAAGATCCGTAACCTCTATTAAATCATATTCATATGGAATCTCATTTGTGTTATTCAAGCCAAACGGCATCGCAAACACATTGCCTTTCCAAATCGAGTGATCATCTGTTGAATTAGACAACTCCTCAAAATCTTTTAAAACAAATAGTGAATTTAGAACCAAATATTTCCCAGTATAATTAGAACCCGTTTTTTGACTATTCTTAATAGGAATGCTCACGCCCATAAAGATGCTATTTTCCATTAAAACAGCTCCGTTTTCGGTCGTTACCAATCCTTGATTGGTCAGATTAATGCCTTTTGTGGATAGCATTTGTTTAAAATCATAAATTGCTCTGGCATCATGAACAACGTGATAGATGTGGACATCGCCCCCCCGTAGTCGAGGAATTCTATCTTGAATATTAAGATAATAGTTATTAGCAATCGTAACTGTGAGTGAGGCATTTTCAGGTTTAAATTCTGAAGACCCAATTAGATGACCTTTCTTTTGAAAACTGACAAATGTTGCCATATCTTCCGTGCTTAATCCTTTATCCCTATAGGATTGGTAAAAAGGATATTTATCACTATATTGTTCTAAGTAATTGATTTGATCCAATATAAAGTTGTTGACTAAAGCCTTAAACCTGCTATTTGAAATCGTTATATTTGAAGAATACCCTTTCACATCAATGAGTCCATCATATGCTTGATGCATGGTAATTCGATTGATCCAAATATTTTTAGAATCCTCAATCGTAATATAATCCCAATCGTTTCTGTCATAAGCACCTTTAGTGGTCTCATCCCATTCCCATAGCTCATCAAACTTTAGGTTTTGAATCCAAATATTTTCACTGTTTTTGACTGTAAAGGACGCATGCTTAATCGTGACACCTTTAACTGAAAAGATTTTTAACCCTTTTTGATACTGAGTATTATCTTTTCTATCGCGAATCGATACTCGAGAAATGCCCGACTTTAATAAGGTTGGGTGGGTTAAAGGCGAATGATGGGATTGGAAAATAACCGTATCGAAATCCACATCAGGATACCTGTTTCTCACAAACTCGTACCCTAAATCCAAATCGTTTGTAATTTCAATTACGCTAGCAGATAACGAGCCTTTTTGGGAAAGTGCTTCTAAAAACTCTTTCTCATTATTAACGACATAATACCCTGTTTCCCCTTTAAGACTGAAGGTTGTATCAAAACCCAAACTTGCATATCCAAATACCTCATCTGATCCTAAGACTTCTTTCAATATCATCGTTTTGTAGTCTTTCATATAAGTTTGGTCGCCTTTAACAAAACTAACACGGATAGTAACCAACAAATCTTTTTCAAAGTACTTAGGTCGTTTCAATAACTGTCCTTGATGATTTAAATAGGTAGGATGACTCATTTCGTATTGCAATAAGTAACCATCGATTTCCAAAACCAATTCAATCGATTGTGAAAGTTCATAAGGGATTATTATTTGATCGAAAATGCTGTTTTCGTCAAATAACAGTTCATTCGTTTTTAATACCGTAATTTTGTACTCTACCGACTTGTTTCGATTGTTTTTTGAAAAGATACCATTGAAAGTAATGGTTTGATCACCTTGCGAAAAAGTCGGGCGGTGTACCTTTCCAGTTGAATCTAAAAACGCATTCTCAGGTATCAACCAGGTAACACTGACATCTTTTATTTGATTCGGTAAATACAAATCGACTTCAGTGAATTCACCGAAGTCTATTGATTTTATGCTATCTTCAATATCTTTTGATACATCCTTATCACAGCCTGTAAGTGCCATCCAACAAAAAAGCGATAAGGTCAAAAGTAGTTTTCTCATAGGGCTCTCCCAAAACCGTCTATATATGCGAACATTGTTTATTTTCAATTTTATTTTAACATGGAATATAGCATAATGTCAACGCTTACATTAATTTTTGATGGCATAAAAAAAGTTCAGGAAATATTCCTGAACTCATTATTCATCTGAATTGGATAAAATAGCCATAAATGCTTCTTGCGGAACTTCTACTGATCCAACAGCTTTCATACGCTTCTTACCAGCTTTTTGTTTTTCTAACAGTTTACGTTTACGAGAAATGTCGCCACCATAACACTTGGCCAAGACATCTTTACGCATTGCTTTAATGGTTGATCTTGCGATTATTTTATTTGATACAGCTGCTTGAACTGGAATCTCAAACATCTGTCTAGGGATCAAATCTTTCAACTTTTCTGTGATCACCTTACCACGTGCATAAGCAAAATCTCTATGAACGATGGTAGATAAAGCATCCACGACTTCTCCGTTTAGAAGAATGTCCATTTTTTGAAGTTTTGATTCTTTGTAAGAGCCAATTTCATAATCAAATGATGCATAACCTTTAGTAGAGGATTTAAGTTTATCAAAGAAATCATAGACAATTTCTGATAATGGTAGCTCATAATGAATCATTACCCTGGTTTTATCCAAATAATTCATATCTCCAAAAATCCCACGCTTCTTTTGGCATAAATCCATGACAGATCCTACAAAATCACTCGGACACATAATTTGTGCTTTAACGTAGGGTTCTTCAATAGAATCAATCTCTTGAGGCGTTGGTAATTTAGATGGGTTATCGACAATAACCATCTCTTGATTTGTCAGATTGACATGATAAATGACGGATGGAGCGGTTGCGATGAGTTCTATGCCAAACTCTCTATCTAAACGTTCTTGAATGACTTCCATATGTAAAAGGCCTAAAAATCCTGTTCTGAACCCAAATCCTAATGCTTGAGATGTTTCAGGTTCATATACCAAAGACGCATCGTTTAAGGCTAGTTTCTCTAACGCGTCTTTTAAATCGTTATATTTTGAATTGTCAATTGGATATAAGCCGCAAAATACTACTGGATTAAGTTTACGATAACCAGGTAAGGCCGTTTTGGAAGGGTTATTTTTTAACGTAATGGTATCTCCCACACGTACGTGTTCAATATCCTTGATAGATGCTGTTAAATATCCTACATCTCCTGCAGCTAAAAACTCACGCTTTTCTTCTTTAGGCGTGTGAACACCTACTTCTATCACTTCGTAAGTAATGCCATTACTCATCATTTGAATGGTGTCACCTTTACGCAAAATACCATTTTTGATTCTTATATATGGAATAACACCTCTAAAGGGGTCAAATACAGAGTCGAAAATCAAAGCTTGAAGGGGCGCATCAATAGACCCTTGTGGTGCTGGAACATGTTTCACAATTTGTTCAAGGATTTCAGTAATACCAATCCCTGATTTTGCACTTGCTAACACGGCACCGTCTGCGGGAATTCCAATCACATCTTCAATTTCCTGTCTGACGCGTTCAGGATCTGCACTAGGTAAATCAATTTTATTGATGACTGGTAAAATTTCAAGGTTGTTATCTAAAGCTAAATAAACGTTGGCTAGCGTTTGTGCTTGGATGCCTTGAGCGGCATCTACCACTAGAATTGCACCTTCACAAGCTGCAAGTGACCTTGACACTTCATACGTAAAGTCAACGTGTCCTGGGGTATCAATTAAATGAAACGTGTAGTCTTCACCATCTTGTGCACGATAAGTAATCTCAACAGCGGTCAATTTAATGGTTATCCCACGTTCGCGTTCTAAGTCCATCCCATCTAGTATTTGAGCTTTCATTTCTCTTGAAGTCAGTGTTTTGGTTTGCTCTAAAATACGGTCAGCCAATGTGGATTTACCGTGGTCTATATGAGCGATGATCGAAAAATTTCTAATTCGTTTTTGTCGTTCTAAAATATCATATTTGTTCAATGTCTGCACATCACTTTCTAATCGTTAAAATTTTATCATTTTATGGCTTTATAAGCAAGATAATTCGTTTTTATCAGTTCACATCGTGTTTAAAACGCTTTCAGTGGAATTGTAACGAAAATATAGTTGCGTTTTACTTGTCTTCTCTATATAATGTAAGTGAACAAAGATGATTTCAAATTAAATAGGAGGAAAAATTAATGAGAAAATTCTTTTTAGTTGCTCTCACATTAGTAGCTGCCCTAACACTAGCTGCTTGTAACAGTGAGAAGAAAGCAACAGCTTATGGTTTAGTTCATAAGCATTATGTTGGGGAAGTTACAATAGTTGTTGAGAAAGATGTAGTGAAAGATGTAAAAATCGAAGAATACTTCTTACCTTATAGCTGGGCAAAAGTATCTAACGAAGTAGGCGATTTAGTAGTTGTTGTTGATGGATCAAAAGGTGCATCAAACTATGCAAAATACATCAAAATCGGTGACAAGTTATTTACTGCTGAAGTTTTAGGTGAAGCTGGAAGCCAAACTATCAACTACAAAGCTGATGGTGTCGCAAACTTAGAAGAGTATGTGAAAAATCACGACAACGCTAAATGGTATGTTGACCAAGTTAAAGCTGACAAGTTCTTCGTTGCTAACGCTTCAGGTGCAAAAGAAACTTCATTGACTCGTAATGATGCAACTTCAAACAAATCAATGAAAAAATCAGAATCAGGTTACTGGCCAAAAGGTGACAAATATCCACTAGGATGGTCTGGAAACGTTGAAGCTATGGTTGAAGCATTTGTTGGTGAAAAATTAACTGCAACTGAAACTTCAAAAGATGCAACATCTAACAAATGGAGCTTTGGAACTGTTGCAACAGGTGCAACATTAACAGACTTTGCTGATTATTATGGATTAGCAAAAGCTGCTTACGAAAAAGCTGCTAAATAATTTATTTAAATTCAAACTACTTCTCACAAGAGGTAGTTTTTTTTTTACCTGCCAATAAAAAAAAACAGCTTCTGCTGTTTTAATTTGGGTGTCAATATGCATAAGCCATGTTCTGTCTCTTTCGAGTGTAATCATTTATCTCTATTTTCATAGCTCCGAAATACATTCAATTCTGTTTTCGAAGTGCCCCTACCGAAATTTGGGTTACTAGCTTGTGGGGTTTACCGCGTTTCATTTATTCATTTCTGAATAACTCGTCTCTGTGGCACGTTACAGGTTCTTTCATAGTTTCCTTTAGAAAGAGACTCCGCCGTTATGCAAAAGCATACCCTAAGTTATGGTTTCCTTAGGCGCAAACACTACAACCATCTCAGGTTGTGCTAGCATGGACTTTCCTAACCATTTCTGGCTCGATTACCTTCTATTGACTGTTTTATTGTAGTCTATTATGCCCTAAATGTCAATTCAAATAGACAAAAGAAAAGCACTTAGTATCAACAATACTCAAGTGCTTTTCTTATATTATGCTTCTAATGCATCTTTTCTGGATAAGTCGATTCTACCCTTATCATCGATGCCAATACATTTAACCAATATCACATCACCGACAGATACGACAGATTCTACTTTTTCAATTCGTTCTTTAGCAAGCTTGGAAATATGTACCAATCCTTCTGTACCTTTCCAAAGTTCAACAAAGCAACCGAATTTTTCAACTCTAACAACTTTACCTTCATAGATTTTACCTATTTCAGCAACTTTTGTTAAGTTAAGAATCATTTCTTTAGCTTTTTTAAGCCATTGTGTATCTGAGTGCATGATAAATACTCTACCATCTTGTTCGATATCAATCTTAACTTGATTGCAATCTTCAATAATTTGAGTGATGATCTTACCACCAGCACCGATAACATCTCTAATCTTGTCAGGGTTAATTCTAAACATTGCAACTTTTGGCGCATATTGAGATAAATCTTCTCTAACAGCCGGAATGGTTTCTAGCATATGACGTAGAATGTGTAAACGGCCTTCTTTGGCTTGATGTAAAGCTTCCTTTAAGACATCTTCTGTTAAACCATCAATTTTAATGTCCATTTGAAGGGCAGTGATGCCTTTTTCAGTACCTGCAACTTTAAAATCCATATCTCCAAAATGATCTTCTAAACCTTGAATATCCGAAAGGATTGAATAGTGTTCACCTTTTTTGATAAGTCCCATTGCAATACCTGCGACTGGTGCTTTGATTGGCACGCCTGCAGCCATTAAACTCATGGTACCTGCACAAATCGATGCTTGTGATGTTGATCCATTGGATTCTAGAATTTCTGAAACGATACGAATGGTATATGGGAACTCTTCTTCATCTGGTAATACTTGAAGGATTGCTCTTTCACCAAGTGCTCCATGTCCAACTTCTCTTCTTCCAGGAGAACCGTATCTACCTGTTTCACCTACGGAATATTGAGGGAAATTATAGTGTAACATAAAACGTTTCGAGTCTTCCGGACTCAATCCATCAATGATTTGGTTTTCCCCGAGTGAACCTAAAGTCGTGATTGAAAGTGCTTGAGTCTGGCCACGTGTGAATAACGCTGATCCGTGAACTCGTGGTAACACATCTGTACGGCTTGAAAGTGGGCGTATTTCGTTTAATGCCCTACCATCAGGTCTAACCTTATCTTCAGTAATTAAACGTCTTACTTCGTCTACTTCAATATTTTCTAAAGTCATCTTCACAGACTTCATATAGTCTTTTTGAGCCTCTAAATCTAAAACCTTAACGCCGTCGACTTCTTTCCAAAATGCTTTTTGTCCGAATTTTTCAACGGTTTCATCAATAATGATATTTAGTGCATGCTGTCTTTCATGTTTACCTTTAACAGATACAGCTTCAATCATTCTTGTTTCGGCAAAAGCTCTTACAGCTTTTTCAATGTCTTTGTCAATTTCAAACACTTCAAATGCAGCTTTTTCTTTACCAATTTCTTTTTGAATCATTTCTTGAAAAGCTACAATTTTCTTGATTTCAGCATGACCAAACATTAAGGCTTCTAGCATTTCTTCTTCGGAAACTTGTTTAGCGCCGGCTTCAACCATATTGATGGCGTCTTTAGTACCAGCTACTGTTAAGTCGATATCGCTTTGTTCCATTTCAGCAATCGTTGGGTTGATGATTAGTTTTCCGTTTACACGACCAACGATAACCCCTGCAATACCCATTTTGAACGGGATATCTGATAACATTAAAACAAGTGATGACCCAATCATTGCAGTCATTTCTGGCGTTGCATCATGATCTGAGGACATAACGGTATTAATGATTTGAACTTCATTTCTAAATCCATCTGGGAATAATGGTCTGATAGGTCTATCAATCAATCTAGAAGTTAGCGTTTCATGCTCTGATGGTCTTCCTTCTCTTCTTAAAAATCCTCCAGGTATTTTCCCTGCGGCATAAAGTTTTTCCTGATAAATCACCATTAATGGAAAAAAATCCATTGGGGATGGTTCATCCTTTGAGGCAACTACAGATAACACTGCAGAATCCCCATAATATAGCATTGCTGCTGCATTGGCTTGTTTTGCTAATTCGCCGATTTCGACTCTTAGCGTACGGCCACCAATCTCCGTTTGATACGTGCGTTTTTCGCTCATAATATAAAAATCTCCTTCATTTTATATTTTTCTGTTCCTTTATATTTTCATACTCTTAATATTATACAATAATCGATTGATATTTACTAGCAAAAAAAAAGATTGCATGTGCAATCTTTATCCTCTTAATCCTAATTTTGCGATTAAAGCAGTGTAGCTTTCTAAATCTGATTTTTTTAGATAAGCCATTAGACGTTTACGACGTCCGATTTTTTGGAACAAGCCTCTTTTTGAGTGGAAATCGTGCTTATGGATTTGTAAATGTCCATTTAACTGATTGATTTCTTCAGTTAATACAGCGATTTGAACTTGTGCTGAACCAGTGTCTTTGTCATTGATTCTGTAAGCTTCGATTAACGCTTGTTTCGTTTCTTTTAAAATTGCCATTTTATTATTCCTTTCTCGATAAACTAAAGATAGGGAGGCACCCACAATCCTTGTTTTCGCCATTTACTATTTTAACACAAACTAATAATATTGCAAGTGTTATAGTTTAATAAATTGTTCTACATTGATGACAAACACAGTTGCGCCACCCACTTTTACCTCAACAGGTAATGATGAGAACATACCAAATTCACTAATAATTGAATTTGGAACAAGTTTTGCACGTGTTTTACTGTGTTCTTCGATGATTTCAAGTATTCTTGGTACTTTTTCGTCATTTGTACCAATTAAAAATGTCGTATTACCTGTCAATAAAAAACCACCTGTAGTCGCAAGTTTAGTGACAAAATAATTTTCTTTGACCAACCCTTTTGATACTTTATTTGCATCGTCATTAGAAATAATCGCTAGTACTAATTTCATATGAACACCACCTTTATTTAATTATATCAAAGGTTTAATCTGATATCAACGATTTACTTGAAAAACGTTTAACGTCATCGATATCTTTCATCAATTGTTCAATTAGTGCTTCTTTTGAACCAAACTGTTTTTCTGGACGCAAATAAAGTTTAAAAACCACTTCAAGTTTTTCGCCATAAATGGTTTGGTTGAAATCTAAAATATATACTTCAACTCTTTTTTTAACCGAATAGTTTATTGTGGGGTTATAACCAATGTTAAGTGCTCCAGGATATTTTCTCCCTTGATGGATGACATCAACATAGTATACGCCATTAGGCGGTAAAACATAACTCTCTAAATCGAGGTTTGCAGTAGGCATACCCAATGTCCGCCCGACCTTGTCCCCATGAATCACAATGCCTTCAATGCTGTAGGGTCTGCCTAACAACAACTCAGCTCTCGCTAACTCACCTGAATAAATAAGGTCTTTTATGTAGGTCGTCGATATACGCGTTTCTTGATGTACCACATCTTCTAGTATGATGACTTCAAAATGTGCTTTTAAATCTTCAACATGACCGGAAGCATGACTTCCAAACCTAAAATCAACCCCTAAAACTAATCGTTTTACATTCAATCGTTTCAAGTGGTCTATGAAGGCCATTTTACTAGTTTGAGCCATTTCCATATCAAAAGTTGCGATAAATAGATGGTCCACGCCTAATGACGCCACCACTTCAACTTTTTTTTCTATCGACATGATGATTACATGATCCTTCATGTTTCGAAGTACTTTCATTGGATGCGGCGAAAACGTCAATACCGCACTCTCGGTATCTTGATATTTAGTTTTAAGGATCAAGTGTTGATGGCCCCGATGTAGACCATCAAAATTTCCAATAGTCATCGTCAAAGGTGTACTGTTTGTGATTTCACTTAATCGTTTCATTTGAAAATCCATGTGTTAAACTCCTAACTGAATAATCGGTTTATAGTTTTTAACGTCTTTTTGGTAGATGGCTAATGGGTGTCCTTTTTGATCAACAGCCGTAAAAGGGCCATCAATCGTGGTTTGTCTTTCGTCTAAACGAATACCATTTTTGATTAATGGCACCATATAGTCTTCAACAACGACTTTTTCTAAGGTATTTGCATACTCAACCAGAGATATGAATGGTAGAGTTTCCTGTGTCATTTCCTCAAGTTTCACTGCATCTTTAACAGAAAATGATCCACTCATGACACGTCTTAATTCCGACAAGTGCGAAGGGATGCTTAACATTTCACCCAAATCGTTGGCTATAGACCTTATATAGGTGCCTTTCGAGACTGAAATTAGAGCCCCAAACTTATTGTTTTCTAGACGATGATTGATGTCAAACTGATGAATCCTAATGTCTCTTGATTCAATATCGACTGTTTCATTGTTCCTTGCATATTCATAAAGCTTCTTCCCATCGACTTTGATGGCTGCATATTTGGGCGGCAATTGTTTATTCATTGATTTTATAGTGTCGATAGCAGATTCCAGTTGATCTTGGGTTAATTCAAATGTTTCTAATACTTTGTTGGTTTTACCCATTCGGTCATAGGTATCCGTTGAAGCGCCAAATGTTATCTGTGCAAGATAAACTTTGTCTTTTTCTAAAAGCAAATTAGATAGTTTCGTGGCTCTTCCTACTAAAACAACCAACAAACCGGTTGCCATCGGATCTAAAGTCCCTGCATGTCCGATTTCCTTCGTCTTCAAGATTTTTCTAAGTTGTCGTACTACATCAAAAGACGTGATGCCTTCTGGTTTGTCAATTAAATAGATACCTTCCATTTGTATCACCTCTATTATTATACAACAAAAAGCGCTATTTCCCTTTAAAAAAACAAGAATTATTGTATAATCTTTCTTGAGGTGCTTTAGATGAACAAAAAGATTATTACCAAAAGTTTTGATGAACTAACATCAAAAGAACTACATGACATCATTCAACTTAGACTTGAGGTGTTTGTAGTTGAACAAAATGCCATATATCAAGATTTAGATGGTTTGGATTTTGATTCCATGCATTACTTCATTAAAGATGACGATCAAATCGTATCCTATATAAGAACCTTGCCAAAAGGACTTAAATTCGAGGATTCATCCTCTTTGGGTCGTGTTGTTACTAACCCTTCTTACCGAAATAAAGGCTTAAGTCGTTTGTTAATTCAAAAAGGCATCGAGGATTTACTATTAACAGAACTTGTCATCACCATTGAGGGACAATCCTATTTAAAGTCTTTTTATGAGTCTTTTGGGTTTGAAGTTATCAGTGCTCTTTATTTAGTTGATGGTATTGATCATTACAAAATGAGACTAACAAAGCCGCTTTAGTGACTGATAAAAATAAAAAAAGCCTTTCGGCTTTTTTTTATTTATTGGATTGAATCCATTTCCAAACGGCATCTTTAGGTGCAAAGCCGCTTTGTCGAGAAACTTCTACGCCATCTTTGAATAAAACTAGTGTAGGTACACTGGTTACCCCGTAAGTTTCTTTAGCTAACGCTCTGTATTCGTCAATGTCAACTTTTACAAATGGGATTTGAGGTTGTTCTTCAGATAATGCTTCTAATTGAGGCATTAACATCTTACAAGGCCCACACCAAGTTGCAAAAAAATCCACCAATACCAACCCAGGTCTATCGACTACTTTTTCAAAATCTTTTCCATCATAACTAATTAGCATAAATTCCCTCCATATTAAATCTTAATTTAATTATAAAGTATGTAACCGTTTATTTCAAGGTAAAAGCATAACTTACTTCAAGGTTACAACCGTGACACCATTGAGGCCTTCACCTTCACCGCCAAATCTATACTCTGATACATAAGGCGATTTTTTCAAGACATCGTGAACAGCTTTTCGAACGGCTCCTGTTCCGAATCCATGAATAATCCGAACGCTTCTTAAGTGGTTTAAAACGGCAGTGTCTAAAAATTTATCGAGCTCATCCTTGACGTCTTCAAATCTAAACCCTCGCAAATCTAGTTCCATTTTCGCATCACTATAGCTCGTTTTTTGAGTTTCTTTGTGCCTGATGGCTTTTGTTCGATCAACCGGCTTATCACTCTTTCTTAAGTCTTTTGAGCTAAAAGGCATTTCAAACATACCAAACTTAACCGTATATTGATCCTTAGACACCTTGGTAATAATGCCAACTTGGTCATAGGATTTAATGTGAACATAGTCGCCTTTTTTATAAGTTTTATCGTCTGAAATGGGTTTTTCTTCAATCCCAAGTTGCTTAAGTTCATACTTTATTTCAGCAATTTCATGATCTTTTAACGGCTTCAATGACAAGATATCCAAAAGTTCTTGGGCCTTTTCTTGAGTTTCTTTTAATTGTTTATCCGCACGTTTTTTCGTAGCTTCAAGTATTCTATCTTTAGAGGCCTCTAACTCTTTATAAGCATTCTCTAAGCGTGTTTTTTCTTCTTTCAATAGCTTGAGTTCTTGATCAAGACTAACTTCTTTTTCTTTAACCCTCATTGAGTCATCTTCAAAACTTTTAATAGATTTAGTTAATTCGTTTTCTTTTTTCGTCGTATAATTCTTTGCAAGATTAACGACAGTCGGATTTAAGCCAAGGCGACTAGCGATAGAAAGTGCATTAGACGAACCGCTAATACCATAGTGTATTTTATAAAGCGGTTTAAGGGTTTCTACATCGAAAGCGACCGATGCATTCGCAATATGAGGATGAGAGTATGCATATAGCTTCAACTCAGAGTAATGTGTCGTCACAATCATACGAATGTCATACGCCTTTAAATAGTCTAAAATGCCCATTGCCAGGGCACTTCCTTCTTGAGGGTCAGTGCCACTTCCTAGTTCATCAAGTAAAACCAAAACCCCATCTTCTACATGTTCTATGATGTGTTTAATCTTTGTTAAATGCGATGAAAAAGTCGATAGGGATTGAGCAATGGATTGTTCATCTCCAATGTCCGCGTATACTTCTTTAAAAATAGATAACTTTGAACATGAATCTGCCGGTACTAATAACCCTGATTGTGCCATTACTGAAAGAAGTCCTACTGTTTTTAAAGCTACTGTCTTACCACCTGTATTCGGCCCCGTAATCATAATGGTTTTTTTATCTTTGTTTAGTCTCAGTGAAATAGGTACAACCACTTTTGAATCAATCAAAGGGTGTCTTGCGTTGATTAACTCAACCGTACCCTCATCATTCATTTCAGGATTGAATGCATTAATCTCTAATGCATACTTTGCTTTAGCTTGGGTGAAATCCAGTTCAATTAGTGCGCGCATATTTAGTTCTAGAGATTCGCTGTGCGGCCGTATTTGACTGACAAGCCAATCAATAATTTTAATAATTTCCTGTTGTTCGCTAAATTTAAGTCTTTGAATCTCAACTGTTTTTTCAATTGTTTCAGAAGGTTCAATAAAAATGGTTGTGCCTGAGGATGATTCGTCGTGAATGATCCCTTTAAAACTGTGCTTAAATTCAGCTTTTACAGGCAAACAAAAACGATCGTTTCGAATCACAATCATTTGATCGTTTAATTGACTCGACTTCTTTTGTAAAATTTGATTCAACAAATCCTTACGCTGCTGTTCTAGTTTCTTTAATTGTTTTCTAATGCTGTATAGTTCATCACTAGCAGAATCCAAAATAACCCCATCAGGGTCCATAATTTCTTCTATAAGTGAAATCAACTGTTTTAGCGAGACAAGTCTATTAAACTGTTCATCAATTGATGCATACGTTTGTTGTCTTTGATAGGACTTTTTATACTGAATCATGTCTTCAATCATCGACAAAAAAAGCCTTAGATTCAATATCGATCCAATAGTCAGAGATTGACCGATTTGAATGGCATCCAATATTTCATGGATATCAAAGTCCTCGATTAATGGAAAAGAACCAAACCTCGAAATTAAGCTCAGCGTATCTTGTGTTGCTTTAAGAGCATCAACACTACTTGCCAATGTCTCCAATGGCATCATTTCTTTAATTATTGTTTTTGCAGAGTCTGACTTCGCAAATCTGCTGACATAATTGAGTATAATATCAAACTCTAATGTCTTTTTAGAGTAACTCATGGCATCACCTCTTACATTTTACCAAAATTTATGTTATAATTAAACAGGTAGGTGAGATAAATATGGCGAATTACAGTATGACTATTAATGAAAACCAAATGTCTATATTAATAGATGCATATAAAGCGTTTGAAAAAGAGACTTCAAACCAATATATCGCTTTTTCTGCCTATAAGGATGGCATAACCATTCACGCATACAAATCTGGTAAAATGGTGATTCAGGGAGATTATCAAAATGAGCTTCCTAGAATTAAACATTTACTTGGTGTTAAGCAATATGCGGCGATTGGCTCTGATGAAGTTGGTACCGGTGATTTATTTGGACCGGTAATTGTATGTAGCGCATTTGTGTCTCTTGAAGACATTTCTTTCTTAGAGTCATTAGGTGTCAAAGATTCTAAAGCTATGACCGATGCTCAAATATCGAAAATCGGACCTGTACTGGCTAATAGATTAATTCATTCAATCCTGATTTTGAATCCGGAAAAGTACAATGGGTTAATAAGAAAAGGCTATAACATGAATAAAATCAAAGCCTATTTGCACAATCAAGGCATTATCAAAACGAGTGAGAAATTATCTGAGAAAGTCCCAGTAATATTGGATCAATTTTGCGAACCAACGATTTATTTTAATTATCTCAAAACTGAGAAGTTGATTTATCGTGATATTGACTTCTATACGAAAGCTGAAAGTGTTCATATCGCTGTTGCTGCTGCTTCCATTATTGCGCGTTATGCTTTTTTAGCAAAAATGCAACAATACTCGAAGTTTGTTGGTTATAATTTGCTGAAAGGCGCTGGCAGCGAAGTTGATAAACAACTCATAGAAATATACCGTGCTAGAGGGTATAAAGGGCTAGTTCCAATTACCAAATTGAACTTCAAGAATCTCATTAAAAATAACATTGAAATTCCTAAAAAAAGCTAAACATCTTAAAAAGATGTTTTTTTTTTACCGTTTGAAACAGAAAAACAAAAAACACCTCGATTCTGAAAAATCAAGGTGTTTATAAATTTCGAAAATATCTGGTAGTTATTCACCTAATTGGTGATTCTAAGTCGAAATCTTTTATACGCTTATAACGGTTATTTTAGTCCTAACTTCTCTAGCGTATCTAAGAAAGTAATCGGTGCTTCCTTGGTGAACTCTAAATACTTATTAGTTGTTGGATGAACAAATCCGATTGTTTTAGCATGCAAAAATTGGCCAGTGTTGCCATAAATTGGTTTTTTACCATAAACAGGGTCTCCTAAAATAGGATGTCCGATGTATTGCATGTGAACACGAATTTGATGCGTACGTCCCGTTTCTAAAACACACTCAATCAATGAGTAGTCCTGATTTCTTTTCTTTACAGAAAAATGCGTAACCGCTAATTTACCATCATCTGTCACAGCCATTTTCAATCTATTGGTTTCATCACGACCGATTGGCGTTTTAATTGTGCCTGTATCTTCCTCAAATGGATGTAAACAAATAGCTTCATAAACACGTTTTACAGTCTTTTTTTGAAGCTGTAGAACCAAAGATTCATGCGCCTCGTTTGTTTTTGCTACTAACAATAAACCCGAAGTATCTTTATCAATTCGATGTACAATACCTGGCCTTAAGTCCCCATTTAAATCGGACAACTGTTTGACTTGGTACTTTAATCCGTTGACCAAGGTAACATCTTTGAAACTGACTGCTGGATGAACGACTAGTCCTTGCGGTTTGTAAACGACCGCAACGTCTTCATCTTCATATAAAAACTCTAAATTCAAGTTTATTGGATCAATATTTAGATTCAAATCTGTTTCGATAGAAATCGAAATTTCATCATCAAACTTTACCAAATAGGAAGGCTTAATCGGCATATTTTCTATTAAAACATCTTTTTTGTCAAAGACTTTTTTAATTTGACTGCGCGTGATATCTTCCAATAATTTTGAGACAAAGACATCAGCTCTTAAGCCAATATCGCCTTCTGTTACGTTTAAAATGTATTTTTTCATCGTTTATGCTCCAAGAAAAAGATGTCGATTGCAAACAGGATAACACCGACTGTTAAAGCTGCATCAGCAACATTAAAAGTTGGAAAATAATAACTTCCGAAAATAAATTGAAGAAAGTCAACAACATACCCCAGTCTTAACCGGTCAATAAAATTACCAAGCGTCCCGCCAATCATCAATGAGACTCCAACAGTGTAAACCCACTTTTGTTTTGACATTTCTGCTGATTTGAATAAGTAACCAAAAAAAACAAGTGACACAAGGGTTATTGCAAATAAAAATACATATTGTCCTTCAAACATTGACCACCCTGCACCGTAATTGTGAGCTTGAATAATGTTGAAAAAATGATCAATAACAGTAATGGTTCTATCTTGCAGTAAAGCAACAATCATCCATTTGGTTAATTGGTCCAATAAAACCACAGACAGAATGATAATTAATCCATAAATCATGGTAAAAACCTCCAGTATTTAACAAGTACGTAAATCCATATGCCGACAACAAATGGTAAGAAATAAGTCCCCTTTACGATAACTAGCCTATTTATTTTAACAAAAATTAATGACTTTTGATAGTGTTTTATCAAGAGATATTTAAGAGAGTAATAAAGATAAGGCAAACTAACTAAGGATAACATCAATAAAACAATCAGTGTTTTTTGTAAATTGACAAATATGCTTAGATTTACGCCAACGAGTAAAATAGGTAAATAGCCAAGCACTAAAACTAAAAATGGAACAATCCCATGAAATAGCCACATTTTAAATGAAAGCATCGCTTCAAATTCTTTAAATTGTTTAAGATCTTGTTGATAAGTACGCCAAAAGCCCTTCAAGTGCTTCATCAAAATCACCCACTTTCACAAGAATGAACGATGGATTATCTAAACTTTCATAAGCAATTAATGCTTCTTCATAGTTTTCCGTTGGCACAAAAAATAAATCAATGTCATGCGTACTTGCCGTATACACTTTTTGTTTAATGCCGCCGATTGGGCCTACAAACCCTTCTCTTTCAATCGTTCCAGTACCTGATACCTCTATCCCTTTTAAGTTTAAGGCCATCAATCTCGAGTAGATATCCAATGCTTGTAAAAGCCCGCCCGAAGGTCCACCAATAAAATCATCTGAATAGGTTTCTTTATAACTGGGTGTGGTTTCTATGTGATAGACCGGATTGATGATTAACCCATATTTTTTAGTGTCTTCAATGTGTGTAATGTTTAAATATTTCACGTCATTTCCTCTTAGGATGGTGAGTGAAACTGTATCATGTTCATGCAAAATATTGATGAACGAATTTTCAGGTAACTCACGATAATGCGTGCCATTGATTTCAGTAATATAGTCGCCAACTTTTAACAAGCTTTGTCTTTGATCTACATAACTGAGTATATATCCCTTAACCGTTTTTGAAATAGAAATTGTCGTATCTTCCTGCGCTGCCTTTTCGTAGGCTGCAATTACAGCGTATTGATAACTTAGCATTTCTTGAATTTGTCCCATCAAGAACTGTTCTTTGAATGAAAAATTTTGAGTTTCATTGATATCTCTAATGTCAACTTTTGAGTTTAACAACGACAAAACATACTGAAATATAGTCGGTCTTTCCATCGATACCACATAGATTGAGTAAAAGGCATTAGAATTGTCTTTATTTTCTATTTCAATTCCATTTGTAATTGGTGTCAAATCCCCTTTTAATACAATCGATTTGTTCGGAACTCTAAGGGTTAAAAACAAAACAATTACAATGTAGAAAAAGCCTAATAATAAGGCTTTTTTACGGTTATTTTTGATCCACATCATACAAAATTCTCAAATCATTTGAATTGAACTGTCTGATTAGAACCCCAGCTTTTTCAAGCATACGAAGGCTGGCATGATGTGAAGATGTCTCTGCATATTTATTTTCTTTGTATACCAATTCTTTAACACCACTTTGAATTAACAGTTTTGCGCATTCATGGCATGGAAATAAAGTTACATAACAAGTGGCGTTTTTCAAGGATTGAGTGGCATTTAAAATAGCGTTTGCTTCTGCGTGAACAACATACGGGTATTTCGTTTCTTCGAACTCTCCATCATTCGTCCAAGGAAACTCATCGTCCGATAGCATTTGTGGCAGACCATTATAGCCAATTCCGATGATGCGTTTGTCAACGTTTATTAAACATGCCCCTACTTGGGTGTTAGGATCTTTTGAACGCATTGCGGATAATGTCGCAACCCCCATAAAATATTGATCCCATGAAATGTAATTATTTCGCTTCATTTTTTTCATCTTCTTTCAATAAACCCAAATTTATATGACAATACCCATTCGGATTTTTCACAAGATAATCTTGATGATACGCTTCTGCTTTATAGTAGTTTGAAAGAGGCTTCAATTCTACTGTGATTCTCTTTTCTAATTGTTTTTGACGAGTTTCTAAAAACGATTTTGCGATTAGGTAATCTGACTCAGATTCGTAATAAATGCCTGTACGATATTGAACGCCAATATCATTGCCTTGACGGTTTAACGAATGTGGGTTGATTACTCTAAACATATGATCGAAAATGGTTTCTAAGCCAATAATCGCTTCATCATATTCAATTAGGGTTGCTTCAGCATGCGTTGCAACACCATTGCAAACCTCTTGATAAGTCGGATTTTCTTTATTTCCATTTGCATAGCCTACTTCGGTATACAAAACACCCTTAACATCTCTAAAATATGCTTGAACACCCCAAAAACAGCCACCAGCAATCACGATTTTTTTCATTATATACCTCCTAATTAAGTCCATTTATATATCAATATCTTACAATATTTAGACTAACTTTACCACTATAAAAGATCAGTTGGTGAAAATTGATACAATTATGAAAAAAAATAGGATAATCTTTAAAGATATGTGCTAACGATAAAGAAAAATGACGCTTATAGATGAAATGTCATCTTGTAAGAGTCACTTTGTTTAGTGTTTAAATATTTAACGGACTTGTCTGCAGTTAATGTGATTTAGTAAATGAAATCTTAAGTTCTTCAAGTTGGCTTTCTGCAACCGTTGATGGGGCTTGCATCATTAAATCACGAGCACTTTGTGTTTTAGGAAATGCAATCACATCTTTAATGTTTTTAGTGTTTGTCATTAGCATCACAATTCGGTCTAATCCTAGTGCCAATCCGCCATGTGGAGGTGTTCCATATTTCAGTGCGCCTACTAAAAACCCAAAGCGTTCTTCAATGACAGATTTTTCAAGTCCAATGGCTTCAAACATCGTTTGTTGTAAATCAGATTCGTGAATTCTCACTGAACCCCCACCTAGTTCATAGCCATTTAAAACGATATCATAAGCTTGAGCCATGCATTGTTTAGGATCTGTTTTTAACAAGGCTTTATCTGCCTCTTTAGGTGCAGTGAAAGGATGATGTGCTGCTGTTAATGAACCGTCTTCGTTTTCTTCAAATAATGGCCAATCTACAATCCAAACAAATTGAAAATCATTCGGTTTTGCAAGTAATAGTAGCTCACCTAAATCTTTTCTCAAAACACCAGCAGCATTAGAACTTGTTTTATAATCTTTAGCAACAACAATCAAGGCTAAATCGTTTTCTGACATGGCTAGTTTTTCAATAACAGCCTCGGGATTCGAGATAAATTTTGCAATGGATCCCGAAAGAACGCCCTCAGAAAGTTTTAAATATGCGAGTGCTTCTCCATGATTCTTTTTGATTACTTGCGTAAAGCCATCTAACTCTTTTCTTGTAAATGACGCGCCGTTTGGTACGACAAACCCACGGATACATTTTTCCTTAAAGAAAGGAATATCAAAACCACTAAATGCTTCTGTATATGTCTTTAGTGTCATATCAAATCTTAAGTCAGGCTTGTCTGACCCATAGTGTTCAATGGCCTCTTTATAACTCAACTTTCGGATGGGTAATTCGATATCATGGTCTAATACCTTTTTGAATGTATGGGCAAGCACACGTTCGATGAGTGATTGAATCTCATTTTCTGATAAGAATGAGGTCTCGATATCCACTTGCGTAAATTCCAATTGGCGATCAGCTCTTAGGTCTTCATCTCTAAAACAACGCGCAATTTGGAAATATTTTTCAAATCCTGCCACCATGTATAGTTGTTTATAGATTTGTGGTGATTGTGGCAAAGCATAAAACTCACCTGGATATATTCTTGATGGCACTAAAAAGTCTCTGGCACCTTCCGGTGTTGATTTACCTAAAATTGGCGTTTCAAATTCATTAAAGCCTTCTGTTAATAAAGCCTCACGAATCGCTTGGGTGATTTGACTACGTTTAATCATGTAGTTTTGCATGATTGGACGTCTTAAATCGAGATATCTGTACTTTAATCTTGTATCCTCTAAAGAAGTATCTTCGTTAGAAATACCAATTGGCGGAGTTTCAGCAGTATTCAAAAGCTTTATTGCGGTTAATATGACTTCAATTTCACCGGTTGGAATGGCAGGATTGATTGATAATCTCTCAACCACAATACCTTCAGCTTCAATGACATACTCACTCTTAAAAGATGAGGCTAAGTCATAGAAAGTATTATCTGGCTGTGCGACCAATTGTGTGATGCCAAAGCGGTCTCTTAAGTCAATAAAAACCAACCCACCTAGATTTCGTTTTTTAGAAACCCAACCTTTTAGTTTAACCCTTTGGCCAATATGTTTTTTGTTTAGTTCTGCATTATGATGTGTATATGTCATGGTTATTTTCCTAGTCTACTTCTAATCGTTCTGATGGCGATTTTTGAAGGGACTTGTTCCTGTTCTTGAGTTTCTGTGTTTTTAATTGATACTGTTTTCGTATTTATTTCATCGTCTCCCAAAATGAAAACATACTTGGCGTTAGATTTCAAGGCCGCTTTGAATTGAGACTTGAAATTTGTACCATTAAAATCCATGTCTGCCACAAGTTGGTTTCTTCTCGCTTCAAATAATAACTTAATCGCTTCTATACGAGCTTGTTGCCCAACTGCAACCATGAATACATCTGGCTTGCTTTCGTCAGCAAAACCAATTTCTTCTGCTTCCATGGCCAACAAAAGTCTTTCCATGCCAAAGGCAAATCCAATACCAGGCAAATCCGGTCCACCGAGTTCTTTAACCAGTGACTGGTACCTACCTCCACCGCCTAGAACATTTTGAGCACCAAACCCTTCAATATCTGCCTCAATTTCAAAAACCGTATGAGTGTAATAGTCGAGTCCTCTTACCAATTTAGGTGCGATTTCATAAACAATGTCTGCACTATCTAAATAGTTCAATACCGATTGAAAATAGGCTCTAGATACCGCATTCAAGTGGTCTTGAGGTGTAGGCGCATTCACGACAGCTTCATGTTTTTGATCAACCTTACAATCTAAGATTCTAAGTGGATTTTTGTCTAATCGGTGTTTACAATCTGAACATAAAGTCTCACTATGCGGTGAAAAGTGATTTGTAAGTGCTTCTTTAAATGCCAGTCTCGAATCGTTATCGCCAAGTGAATTGATTCTAACTTTTACGCCTTTCAAACCAAGCTCTTTGATAAACGAATAAGCAAGACCTATAACTTCAGCATCTAAAGCCGGATCATTAGATCCAACGGCTTCAACACCAAATTGCATAAACTGTCTAAATCGTCCCTTTTGAGGTCTTTCATATCTAAAATTTGGTCCTATATAGTAAAGTTTGCTTAAGTGGTTTTGAACATATAATTTATTCTCAACGAAACTACGAATTACACCCGCTGTGCCCTCAGGTCTTAAGGTTAATTGTCGATCACCTTTATCAAAAAAATCATAGGTTTCTTTCGTCACCATATCGGATTGTTCGTTTTCTCGATGAAAGACTTCAGAGTATTCAAAAATAGGGGTACGAATTTCTTTGTAACCGAAAAGCGTTAAGAGTTTTCTGGCTTTTTCTTCTAAAAGTGCCCATTTAAAAGATTCATTTGGTAGCACATCATAGGTGCCTTTTGCTTTATTTATCATAGTTCCTCCTTGTTTTTTCATACACATACACATCGTGAAATCGTTGTGTTTTCGGATGAAAAAAACTGTTCTTTAGTAATTCTTTCTTATCATATCCGGCCTTGAGAATAACCTTTTGGCTGGCAATGTTTTCTTTTATGTGTTTAATAATGATGGTATCAATGTCAAGACATTCAAAGCCGATTTTTGTCATTTCAATCAATGCTTTGGTCATGATGCCCTGATTCCAATAAGCCCTTGATAATACATAGCCAATCTCACAAGTGGCATTTTTGTGGTTAAAACTGTGAAACTCAATGGTGCCTATCATCCGGTTTTGATTCAGATCTAAAATGGCATATCCAATAGGCTCTTTCCTAGAAAGTCGTCTAAAATACGTGTACTTAATCATATTTTTAGCATCTTTTAGGGTTTTGAATGGTCCCCAAGTTAAAAACTGAGTGGTCTGCTCATCTTTTCCAAATTCATAAAAATCATGATAATCCTTTTTTAACAACGTTCTTAACTGATAGTTCAGAAACTTTACTGTAGGCATCTCTTTATAATTTGTCATATTATCACCAAAAAAATAAAAACGTCCTTAATCTAAGGACGCTATAATTGCGCGGTACCACCTTAGTTCTAGGTATCCCTAGCACTTAAATAGAAATGTCCTCGTGAATTGTCCCTGTAAAGTACTAATAGATGCTTTCACCATTCATCCTCGCTACAATTAATCCCATATACATTCTTTTCAGTCATCAGACGATTCGATTGATACTAAAATAATACCCTAATTGCTAAGTTTTGTCAATCTATAGTGATTCTTTAAACTGTTTAACTTTTTCTTTGATTTGGACTTTGTAAAAATTGTATGTAATCGTTAAAACAATGATAAACGGAATCGCCATGACGATGCCTACAATACCAAAAAATGCTTGTCCAAGTAACATCGCTGTGATTGAAAAAATCGGATTCAATCTCAGTTGTTTTTTATAAATATGAGGGTTAATCAAATAAGCATCTAAATTAGGGAAAATCATAATGAAAATGCCTAGTGGAATGGCCGCATATAACGCATTAGGTAGGCTTAGGGCAATTAAAATCATGAAAAACGATGAGAGGTAACCACCAAAGTATGGTATTAACGAGAACACTGCTACGCAAACACCAAGCACCAAGGCATAATTTAAATATTCTGGAATGAAGATGCCAATGATTAAAAACAACCCAGCATATTCAACAAACTGAATGAAAGCGATGATGATTTCAGCAACCAAATAGCTCGTTAAATCATGATAGAGTGTTGAAACATAGCGATACAATTGATCAGATTCACGAATGAGTAAGTACTCTTTCGTTCTTAAAATGATATTGTCAAAATTGATTAAGAATATAATGCCTACAATCACAACGACAATACCACTAATCACAACATTGAAGACTTGTTCTGCTGCAGCACCAGAAGCTGTGAAAAATAAAGTGATGTTGTCAAATAGACCCTCAATCATGTCTAATGCTTGTGCTTGAACACTGGTTGTATCGATCTTAAAGAGTATTCCTATTTGTTCTAATAGGTTCACAACACCAACCGACAGACTACCTAAATCATCAATATAGGGTTTAACTAATACAAAGACGATAAAAAGCACGATGCCAATAATTGAAGCATAAATGAGCAGTATTGCAACCACACGTGGCACTTTTGCCTTCTTTTCTAACCAACTCACAATAGGGTTGAATACAAACGCCACTGAAAAAGCCAAAATAATGGGTAAAAACGCCCATATTATCTTTTCAAATACGCTACCCCAAAGTGGAGAAAGCACATAGATCATGTAGATAATCAATAATAGTACTAAAATGTTGAAGTACTTCCAATTAATCTTGCTTTTCATTGTTTCACTCCTTCGTATCGATGATAATAGTGACTGGTCCATCATTTGTGAGTTCAATTGACATATCAGCGCCAAAGACACCTTTTTTTGTTGGAATTATTCGATTCAAATCCTCATAGAGCCTTAAATACCATTGTTCAGCGATTAAAGGTTTTGCGCTTTCAGTAAAGGAAGGTCTGTTATTTTTTTTAACACTTCCCAGTAGTGTAAACTGTGAAATCAACAAGATTTCGCCATTTATTTGGTTTAAAGAAAGGTTCATCTTTTGGTTTTCGTCTTCGAAAACTCTTAAATTTATAATTTTTTTGAGCATGTATTGATAATCCGTTTCAGTATCGTCTACATGGATACCTAATAAGATCAAGTATCCAACCTTTATAGAGGCCTCATAATTGGTCGTGCGCACACATGCCTTAGACACACGTTGTATAACCGCTCTCATTATTTAAATCTTCTTTCAATATGATAGATACTAGGAATTTTAAGTAAATTAACCATTAAATTCTCGATTTCACCTTTATTGCCTGCCAGTACTTTAAGCGTTGTAATACTCTCAAGTTTTTGATTAGAGACCGCGTTAATTTCTGCAATGGTGATGGAAGTCGCATTGACTGTCGATATAATTTCAGACAATATATTGTGTCTATTTTGACCAATGATTTGAATGCGAGTTGGGTATTTTCGGGTTAGGTTTGAAGCCCAATATACGTCAACAAATCGCATTTCAGTCAGATTTTTAACATTAGGACAGTTTTCGTGATGTACAGCAATCCCACTGCCTTTTGTGACATAGCCAATGATGGCATCACCAGGAATCGGTAAACAACAGTTTGCAATCTTGATTTGAGGGGTTGTAAGTCCTTCTACAATCAGTCCTGATTCATGATTTGTCGTTAGAATTCGTTTAGCCTTCTCAAGCTGACGTTGAAGCAATGTTTCCTTATCCAATTCCTTGCCAAGCATTTTGGCAATAACTGTTTTAGGGCTTAAAATGCCTTTTCCAATTTCAACATAGAGATCTTCCAAAGAATTCACCATGTTTTTAGAAAAATGTTTCTTAGCAAAATCATCATTCAAACTAGAAATTTCAACTTTATTTCCTTGAGCTTCTCGCTCAACCATGTCTTTCCCCATGGCATAAATAGAGTCTCTGTTTAATTTGTTCAGATACCCTTTGATCTTATGTTTGGCATGAGAACTGTTGGCCATCTTAAGCCAGTCTTCTGAAGGGCCTCCTGCATTTTTCGACGTCCTAATTGAAACAATGTCTCCAGTTTCAAGTTCATAATCAAGCGTCACAATACGGTTATTTACAGATGCACCAATCATTGAATTACCTACGTCAGAATGAATACGGTAAGCAAAATCAATCGGTGTTGATCCTTTAGTAAGTTCAACCACTTGTCCTTTTGGCGTAAATACGTATACATTTGCCTCTAAAATGTCTGATTTTACTGTAGAAACAAACTCGTTCGAGCCTTCTTTTTTCTCATCATCATCCTCAGTCATCTTAAGCAGTTCTGCGTACCATTTCAATTTAGATGCAATCTCAAACTGTTCTTTCTCTTTTGAGTACTCTTTATTCTCTTTATACGCCCAGTGAGCTGCAATCCCATATTCAGCAATACGATCCATCTCATGTGTACGAATTTGTACCTCGAAAATAGACCCATCATCGGACAGAATGGTTGTATGTAGAGACTGATACATATTTGGTTTAGGTACCGCAATATAGTCCTTAAATCTTTTAGGAATTGGCACAAAATGTGCGTGAATGATGCCTAATACTTGATAACAATCTTCAATACGGTCCACAATGACTCTAATCGCCAAAATATCATAAATATCTTCAAACTCTTTATTTTGTCGCGTCATTTTTTTATAGATTGAGAATATATTCTTAGTGCGTCCCGAAATCAAGTAATGTGTCATATGATTTTGTTCAAGATTTTTTTTAATTTCATCAATCATGTGTTCAATTGACAAACTTTTTACTTGTTTTTGATTGTCAATCATGTTTTTTATGCGATGATAAAAAGGTGGGTTCACTATCTTTAGTGAGGTATCTTCCAATTCAGCCTTAATCTTAAAAAGCCCTAATCTATGCGCAAGTGGTGCATAGATATCGAGCGTTTCAGAAGCTATTTTCAATTGTTTTTCACTAGATTGATAGTGAATGGTACGCATATTGTGTAGTCTATCCGCTATTTTTATCAAAACCACTCGAATGTCTCTCGCCATAGCGAGTAACATTTTTTGATGGTTATCCGCTTGTGAAACTTCCTGGTTAAATGATATTTTACCAATTTTGGTCACACCATCTACCATTTGAGCCACTTCTTCACCAAATTGATCTTTTAAGTTTTCATAAGAGGTAGGCGTGTCTTCTAACACATCATGAAGAATTGCTGCAATGATCGTATTTGGACCTGCTGATAGCTCTGACAGGATGTAGGCAACTGCCAAAGGGTGTGAAATGTATGGGGCACCACTCTTGCGCAGTTGACTTCCATGTTTAAAAGACGCCAGTTCATATGCCGCCTTTATTCTATCAAGATCAACTTCTTTTTTAATATAAGTCTTCACGTTTTCGATTAAGTTGTCGAAAGTCATTATTTTTTCCAAAACGACCAAACCACCTTTTAGTATTTTAAAGATGCATATATTGGATATTTTTCTAATCTTTTACGACCTTCTAAAGATTCTAGTTCAATGAAAAACGCGAGACCCACTACGGTACCACCCAGTTTTTCAACCAATTGAATGGTTGCATCAACAGTACCACCCGTAGCAAGCAAATCATCAACAATCATGACTTTGTCCCCCGGTTTAATAGAATCTGCATGCAAAGATAACTCATTCGAACCATATTCTAAGTCATATTTCACTGTGACTGTTTCTCTTGGGAGTTTGCCTGGTTTTCTAACTGGCGCAAAACCACACCCCAATGCATATGCGACTGGGCATCCAAAGATAAACCCTCTAGCTTCAGGGCCGACAATTAAATTCGCACCCTTTTCTTTGGCGAATTCAGCCATTTGATCACAAGCAAGTTTATAAGCTTCACCATTCAACATAAGTGGTGTAATATCTCTAAATAAAATGCCTTTTTGTGGAAAATCTTCAATTGAAGCAATGTAATCTTTTAAGTTCATATAAAAAACCTCCATATAACATTATAATTGTACAATAAAATCTTGTTTTTTACTAGGTATTATCCTACTTTTACCGCAAACTCATATACTCTTGAGGCTGTTTGAAATAAAAAGGTCGTTAAATAGTCAAATGATTCTTTACCAATGATATCCAATCTATTTGGTAATATTAATCCACCAATCATGATTTTTTTACGGCCTCTATTGTCCAATATGGCTCTTCGAATTGCCTCATTGTTAAAGTATTTCAAAACAAGTATTTCCGCATCAGTTTTGAGCGCATCATAAAATCTTGATATATCATTCACCTCTAGTGCAATCGGTAAGGCTGTGATCAGTTTTGTCTTTGAAACTGCATCTTCATAAGAATCATGACTATCGCAAAGTGTTTCATCTAAAAGATAATAAGGTATTTGGATCGCCCCTCCATCTTGATAAGCTCGTTCCAACAAGCTGCCTTCAAGCGGAATATAGTTTTTAGTGTCGATCACCCTTGCTGTAGCTAACTTTCTTTGATAATAAGAAACCAAACTTGCAATACCAGACATTCTTCCTAAAATGTAAAGCACAGTATCTAAAACGTGATAAAGACTTTGTTTAGGTCCTGTAATTGAACAAACAATCTCTCCTCTTTTTACAGTATTTCCGTTTTCTTTATGCTTTCTAAGAGACACTTCAATATCATAGATGCTCAACAAAGATATAACCTCATCCAGGCCAGAAACAATGCCTTCTTCCTTCGAAACTAAATAAAAAACAGCATTACTTTTCTCAACAACATGATAAGGTTTGCTGTTTAGCTCTTTGATGATATTTTCAAAATAGGTTACTTGATTCATAATTAAGCCTCCTCTATGGTTCTATTTTAACGTTTATGAGCCCCTTTATGCAAGCAATATATGTTATAATCAATAATGACAAAGAAGGAGGTTTGCTATATGAAACCACTCGCGCATCGCTTAAGGCCAGAGACGTTCGAACAGGTCGTTGGCCAAGACCACTTAATAGGGCCAAAAGGCATCATTTCATCCATGATTAAGCAAAACAAACTAATTTCCTTCATTTTATACGGAAATCCTGGCACTGGTAAAACGACCATTGCCTCACTCGTAGCACGACAAGCGAACATGGAAAGCTACTCTTTTTCTGCAGCAACCGATTCAAAAGCTCGTCTAAAAGAGCTAATCGATATGACCGCCTACCATGACATCCTTTTAATCATCGATGAAATCCACCGAATGAAAACAGATATTCAGGATTATTTATTGCCATTCGTTGAAGAGGGAAAGGTTACAATCGTTGGATTAACTACCCAAAACCCTTATATGTCAGTAAATCCTGCGATACGCTCAAGGTGTCACATTTACCGGTTAAACGACATCACTGAATCAGACATCATTAAAGTCCTCGAATTCGCATTGGAATCGGATGAAGTTGATACAGATCACACACTGACTAAAGAGGCATTATCCTATATTGCTCAGTCAGCTGGTGGCGAGGTTAGAACTGCTTTAAACATGCTTGAAGCCACTTTATTGTTAGACACTGAAGATACCATCACAAAAGAAATTGCAAAACTTGCTATAGGAAAACCCATATTGAAGCTCGATGCTTCTGAAGATAACTATTTTGATGTCCTATCTGCTTTTCAAAAGTCGATTCGAGGTTCTGATGTAAACGCCTCGTTACATTATTTAGCAAGATTAATTGTCTTAGAAGACTTAGGGTCAATCATTCGACGGCTCATCGTAATTGCATATGAAGATATCGGATTGGCCAATCCAGGCATTGGACCGAAAGTGGTTGCTGCATGTGATGCAGCTTTAAAAGTTGGGTTCCCAGAGGCTAGAATTCCACTTTCAGTAGCGGTCATCGATATGGCAATATCGCCAAAATCCAATACAGCGATTGAGGCAATTGATCAAGCCATATCTGTTTATCAAACTGGCAAGGTAGGTCCTATTCCTAAACACATTTTAAATCGTGAGATCAAAGCCAATGCTGCTTTATACAAATTTCCTCATAACTACCCAAAAGCCATTGTGAATCAAACATACATGCCAGAATCCATTCAGCAGGACCACTATTATCATCCCAAAGATGATTCAAATTATGAAAAAGCACTGAAAGAAAGACTACTTTGGATTGAAAAGAAAAAACAATCCATGTAACTAATAAAGGAGAGTATAATATGAATTTTCAAAAAGAAACAAACCCAATTGTTACACTTAAAATTAAGGACAGAGGTACGATTGAAATTGAGTTATTTGTCGATGTTGTACCAAATACAGCTAAGAATTTTATTCACTTAGTCAACCAAAAATACTATGACGGACTTAACTTTCACAGAATCATCCCTGGATTTATGATTCAAGGCGGTCAGGGTGGCCCTGCTAAACCGATTAAAGGCGATTTTAGAAGCAACGGGTTTGATAATCCAATCCTCCATGAAAGAGGCGTTATATCAATGGCCAGAACTTCTTTTCCTAACTCAGCGACATCACAATTCTTCATCATGCATCAAAAAAGTCCACATTTGGATGGACAGTACGCGTCTTTTGGTATTGCAAAAAGTGGTTTCGATGTGATTGATTCGATTGCGAAAACAAGACGTGATCCATATGACAGACCATTAGAACCTGTTATCATTGAGTCCGTGACCATTGATCTAAAAGGCATAACATACGATTTACCCATCTATTTATAAAGCAAAAAGCACTTCGGTTGAAGTGCTTTTTTTGTATCTCTATCATTTTTTTCTAAATATCAAAAATTTACCAATCATAATGTCCATCAAAAGAAACACACCCGTAAATAAATAAACCTTCCATAAGTGTTTACTGATGTTAATTTGACTATTGATTTCTTCAAATGAAAAGCTTTCTTGATACCCAGCACCCATTAACTGAGTTAAATTTTCTTCTTTAGTTAGCTCCCCATCAATAAGGTTTTCTTGCAAACGTAAATCTATTTTGAAGATTTGATTGCCTGAATAATCTTCAAGAACCAAGTTTTGATCGCCATGTACCTCGATTTTTAAATAGTAATAATAAACCCCACGTTCTGACAATCCATAACTCAATGGGTAACCTTTATATGCGTCATCTAGGCTTGAATCATAGACCAAATCAGCACTCTTAGTGACGATCATTTTGCTTTGATCGTCTTTGTCAGAAGAGGATGAAGCTTTCTCAACTTCAGCATAAGTACTGACAAAAACAATCAAGCCATCAAACAAACCATTTTTATCAGATTCAATCGTATGAAAGACTTGAAAAAAGTATGCTTGATCTGCTTCAGCGCTCGATGTATCGACAATTTTATATAATTCCGTTGCGTATTTCACGTATTCCGTATAATCTTGGGTTAAGTTCCCCTTTTCAATCGTATCAAGTAATAATTCATTTTTACGATCTGAAATCACACTTGCGAGAGTAAGCATATAGACTAAAGCCATTAACAAAAGTGAAACAACTAAAAAACTAACTTTTTTAATCATGTCTACACTTCAGTTGCTATGATTACTGGGATAGTAATCGGGCTTCTTCTAGTTTCTTTATATAAGAACTTATTGATGTCTTCTCTGACACTTGTTTTAAGTTCATTCCAATTGATATATTTACCTTTCAGGTGTTTATCAGCAGCTTTCAAGAAGACTTCCTTGACATCCTTTAGGAGTTGTTCTGATTCTTTTACATATACAAATCCTTTGGTTACGATTTCAATTTCACCAAGAATTCTTTTTGATCTTGGATTAATGTTGGCAATGATTAAAAGCACACCATCTTCACTTAGTAACTCACGATCATGAATGACAATATCATTCACGTCACCCACAGCAGATCCATCAATCAAGATGTCTCCACTTCTTATTTTTGATTTATGAAGTACCGGTTTTCCATCTGTGAAAAACAAACCATCACCATTGTCCATCAAAAATACATTTTCTTGGCTGTAGCCCATATCTTTTGCTAGTTTCATTACAGCATATTGCATACGGTATTCTCCAATAACAGGCACAATGAATTCAGGTTTCAACATATTCATCATCATCTTAATCTCATCTGCGGTTGCATGCGAAGCTGTTAATAATTTCTTGTCGATAACGTGAATTTTGGCGTCAGTTCTGTAAAGAATATCCAGTGTTTTAGCTGCCATTTTTTCTGTACCTGGGATTGGAGAAGCCACCACAATCACTGTGTCTTTATCATCGATATGGATCAATCGATCTGCTTTTTTACACATTCTTTGAAGCATATAAAATGGTTCATGACGATTACCTGTAACCAACGCTACAATGTCAGAATCATCGTTTTTATTTTTTTCATCGATGTATCTCAATGATATTAAGGATTCTTTCGGAATATTTAAATAATTCATATCGATTGCTATGTCTACAATTCGTTGAGCACGTCTACCTATAATAGCAATTCGTTTCTTATGTTTTAGTGCAATATCGATGACACGTTGTATTTTTAATAAATCTGATGAGAACAACGAAGCAACCACTCTACCTTTTGCATTAGATATCGCTTCATTTAAGTCATAATCCAAGGCTTTATTGATTGAACCGTTCAAAACAAGTCCCGACCCCAATGATTCTGTCATTAAGCATAGTACTTTTTTCTCACTTATTTCGTTTATTTTTCTGAAGTCTGTTTGATATCTTGGATCCGCACTTTGATCAAATGTAAAATCGGAAGTATATATGATAGAACCATCTTGTGTGTTGATGGCAATTCCGATTGATTCAGGTATAGAGTGTGTGGTGGTAAAGAAATTCACTTTTACATTGTTGAACTTTATAATTGAATTTTGGTTCACAACATGCAGTTTCATCTTATCAAGATCAAAACCTTCTTCTTTCAAATTGTCTTTGATTAACTCCATTGTGAAATGTGTCGCATAGACTGGCACATTTATTTCTCTAAGAATATGTGGCAAGGCACCGATATGGTCTTCGTGTGCATGCGTCATAAAAAAACCTTTAACTTTAGGCAATTGTTCTATTAAATACTTGTAGTCTGGCACGATTTCATCGACACCAAACAATTCAGAAGTTGGGTATTTTATCCCAGCATCCAGTACAAAAATCTGACTATCTACTTCTACACAATACATATTTTTCCCGTTTTCGCCTAGTCCACCTAGCGCGAAGATTTTAATTTGACTCATTCTTAAACACTCCTTATTTCTGGATCGCATTATAATATGTTTCATTATACCACGAAAAACAGCATTATAACAAGTTGATTACATTTTAAAAGGTTATAATCAATCAATAGAAGTCATCATGATAAGCTGTTATGATTTATCTGTTTTTAAAACAAGGATTAAGTACTTAAAACAGCTTAATAACACTATTGTCATTAAACATAAAGAAAAAGCACGGTAATGTTTGTGTCGTTAGACAACCAAAACCGAGCTTTGACGATGTGTACTTTTTAAATTAATTATAAAGAAACTGTGCGCTTAAATCTCTCAATCTTCTAAATGAAATCACACTGATAACAGTCACAATTAGCGTTGTCGTAAAAATATAGATAAAGTTATAACTTAAACTATATAACCATAAATTACTACCAACACTTGAAAAAATTCTAATTGCCAAATTGCTGGTACCATTTCCACTTTCATATTCTGCTACCGCATATTCAATGCTGCTACTCCATAACAAAACGCCTGCAATGGTACTTGAAATTAAGCGAACTAAGCTAACTGTAAGGATTGCAACAATCATTTTGCTCAATCGGTTAAACCCGTCGCTAAATAGACCTGATAATCCAAAGGCCGTAAATGGAATGATATAGTCAAACAACACTAACATCACAATCATCCCAAATGTCCATGAATCTCCGGTCCAACTTTCAAGCGTTGCCCTGAGTGCATCAATATAGACAAGATAGTCGATACCAAAATTGTATATCCCGTACAACAAACAGGACAACAAGCCAAACTTTAAGCCCGTAAAAAGACCAATCATCACCAAAGGCAACATTGATATGCCAAAAAACTTACCACCAAAAGGCATACTTAAGTTTAACCCTGGAATCGCTGAAGTAACAGCGTCCAAAACAATTGCTAGAGCTAGTAAATTAACCGCTAATAGCATTTTTACTGAATCTTTCTTTAATTTCATTTCTTCCTCCTAAGAAAATAAAAAAATTTCTTCGGATGTCCTAAGAAATTGATAGTAATAAAACATTAAGTCTACTATCCCTCCGCTGGTACAATCCAGATCAGGTTCTCGGGTCGACGATTAAGTCCTCTCAGCACATGGCTCCCCGTAGTGATCGTAATTAGTTTAACATATTAATGATCACAATTCAACTTGTTTGAAATAAAACCTAGCTTTTTAATTTAGGTATGTTATGATTATTTTAGGTGATAAAAATGGCAGTGAACTATCCTACGGGTAAAAAAACCGCACAAAAAACTGTAAATAGAGCAAATTTAGGGATGACTTTAGAATCAGATATTGAATTAACCAATCAATATTATCTTGAAAAAAACATCGCAGTAATTTACAAAAAACCAACGCCTGTTCAAGTTGTTTCAGTCAGTTATCCAGCTAGAAACAAGGCTAAAATAGTTGAGGCCTATTATAAAACGCCATCAACAACCGACTTTAATGGTATATATAAAGGATACTATATAGACTTTGATGCTAAAGAGACCAAATCCAAAACATCTATCCCATTAAAGAACATACACGCACATCAAATAGAACATCTAAAACGTATCACTGACCAGGGTGGCATAGGCTTTTTAATTGTTTACTTCCAGTCTTATGATGAATACTATTATCTGCCTTTTGATGTCTTGTATGACCATTATTTGGAAAGTTTAAAAGGTGGAAGACAGTCAATTCCTTATACTGCTTTTCAAGATGAAGGATATCCAATCAAGTTTGGCTTTAACCCAAGATTAGATTATCTAAGAGTCATTGATACGTTTGTGATTCCAGGGCTTAAACAATCCCACTATTGCTTTACGAACAAGTGATGTTTATTCATCACTTGTTTTTATATAAAAAGCAAGCTCTTATAGCTTGCTTTGGTAGTCTGCAGAATAGATTTGAAGCAATTTGTACTTTTGAAGGCTGGCCTTTCGCTGATCAAAGGCAAAACCTTCCACACTTTTCCAAATAAAAACCCAACTCGCAATCGTAAAGATTTCTTGAAGCATAAACACATTTAAATATTTTTCAGAGAGAAATATCGCAACAGTCATTGCTACCAAACCAAATAAAACCATCAAAGTCGAAATGACCCTTATTTGTCGAATTTGTATTGTTAAATCGTTAATTCTTTTAATGAGGCTCTTTTCAACCAGTAATTCAATCGTTTTCAATAAATCTGGTTCAATAAGTTGATTAGGCAAAGTTATGTTAATGAGTAAGGGTTTATAAAGAGGAATATATCTTGCGTTTTCTTCAATATGGTTCATGATTTCTTGACTGATTCTTTTACGAGAGAGCATAGAAAAACGCTGGTAGATATCTTGTTCACCAGAGAGTTCAAGATCGATAACGGCATAGTCTTCATCTTCATCATATTCTTCGTATTTAATTTTATTGACTTCTTTATCCGCCTCTTTAAACTTTGAAAGCTGTTGTTCCAATTGTTTTTCTTTAGCTTTTTCTAGTTCTTTAGGTGGAATGCTTTTTCTCTCATCCATAGTTTTTTTCCTTTTATAACACTATACTACTTATATTTTACTTAATTTAAGCACAAAAAGCAACTTTTCAAGCTTTCGGTCACAATTCATTGCCATATAAACAATAAAGGCTTGCAAATGCAAGCCTTTAAACCTTTATTTCATTTTCTTTCTCAATTGCCCAATACCCGCAAACTTTAAGGTAAAAGATATCGGTAATAATTTAAGCATTATGTGCGCGATTCTCTCCTTTAGGCCAGGAATAATGACTGTTTTATTTGAGTTTAAAGCGACAGCTGCTACAAAGTTTGGATTTCGCTTATAAAACTTAGGATTGGTTCCAGCTTCTTTATAGAAATCAGATTTAATAGGGCCTGGACAAACGACTTGAATTTTTACATTGTATTTTGCCTTTTTAGCTTCGTATGCCAGAGCTCTTGTAAAGCTATTTACATAAGCCTTTGTTGCATAATAAGTTGAAGCATATGGACCAGGGACAAACCCCGCCAACGAACTGATGTTAATAATTCGACCAGAATTTCTACGTATAGATTCTTTGTAAAACCATTTAGTCAGAACCAGCAATGCTCTAATATTTAAATCGATCATGTGTAGTTCTTTTTCTAAAGGAGCATCTGCAAATGGGTCATTATGCCCGAATCCAGCATTATTGACTAATACTTCAGCGTTATAAGGTCCAGCAAAAGTCATGAATTTATCAAGAAATTCTCGATTTGTTAAATCACCAACGTATATATTAACTTTAACTTTATACTTGGCCTGAATTTCCTTTTGTGCTTGTGCCAAATCGTCTAGATGCCTCGATACTAAAACCAAATCATAACCTTTGTCCGCGAGTAAGTTAGAAAACGATCTTCCAATACCTTTTGCACCACCAGTTACGATGGCATAACTCATACGATGACGCCTTCAATTAATACAACATCGTTTTGTTTAGGTCCGATATGGATGGCATTTTCTAATGTTCTCATTGCCTCTTTTAACCCTTTATCATTAGCATGAATTAAAACGATGACATCGCCTTCATTCACGTAATCTCCAATTTTCTTTTCGAAGACTAATCCAACTGCAGGATCAATCACACCATCAACTGTTTCTCTACCAGCTCCAAGATAAGCAGCTGCTATCCCAATATCGATGGTAGTCATTGATTCAATATAGCCCGACTTAGAGGCCTTTAACGGCACAATATTTTTGGCTTTTTCAAATTTTTCAGGTTGATGAATGTATGAAACGTCTCCGCCTTGTGCTTCAACCAGTTCAACCAATTTATTGAACGCTTCACCATTTTTGATCTTTTCTTTGAGCATGACTAAGGCATCTTCTTTGTTTGCAATACCTGCATCTTCAAGCAAGAATGAACCAATTTCAAGCACAACGGATTCTAGGTCTTTTGGACCATTTCCTTTTAAAGTGTGGATTGCTTCAATGACCTCAATGCTGTTACCAACACCGAAACCCAATGGTTCATCCATATTTGTTAAAATTGCTTTCACACTTCTACCAGCCAATTTGCCAATTTGGACCATCAATGTAGCCAGTTTTTTTGCTTCAGTTAAATCTGTCATGAATGCACCGTTACCTACTTTAACATCTAAACAGATTGCATCCGCTCCAGATGCTAGTTTTTTAGACATGATTGACGATGCAATCAAAGGAATGGATGGTACAGTAGCCGTTACATCTCTTAATGCGTACATTTTTTTATCAGCAGGCGTGATGTTTTTGGATTGTCCTATAACAGCAATCCCAATTTTATTTACTTGATCTTTGAAATCACTTTCTTCCAATACAATATTGTATCCAGGAATGGCTTCTAATTTATCAAGTGTTCCACCTGTATGACCAAGGCCTCTTCCGCTCATTTTCGCGAATTTTGCGCCACATGCAGCCACAAGTGGCCCCAATACTAGCGTTACTTTATCACCTACTCCACCCGTAGAGTGTTTATCCACCTTTATGCCTTGGATGTCAGTTAAATTAAACGTATCTCCACTGTGCATCATAGAAATGGCTAAATCGGTCGATTCTTGGTCTGTCATTCCATTAAAATATACAGCCATTAAAAAAGCGCTCATTTGGTAATCAGGAATACGTTCATCTGTATATCCTTTTACAATAAACTCAATTTCTTCTTTTGATAACGGTAAGTTATCTCTTTTCTTTGCAATTAAATCTAACATTCTCATCGTTTTACACCTCTTTATAGATTATAACATAATACACAGAAAAATAGAGCCATTATGTTATAATACACAAGGGAGTTGAGACAATGAAAATATACGCGATAAGACATGGTGAAACTGACTATAACAAACTTAGATTGGTCCAAGGACTGATGGATAACAGGTTGAATAAGAATGGCATAGACCAAGCAAATAAAGTGGGGCTCTATCTTAAACAAGGTAACTATACCTTCGATAAAATCTATGCCACATCACTATCAAGAGCTTATGATACTGCAAGCATCATAAAAAATTGGCTAGAGTATACAGACAATATTTCCACTTTCGATGGCTTCATCGAGCGTGATTTCGGTCCTTTTGAGGGTAAGCCAGTGGATGAAACGATCAAGATTATTTCAAAGGATGGTTTTAAACAAAAGGGTTATGAGGACAACGAACAGATGCTATCACGCATCAATAATGCCCTCCTTACTTTGTACAAAACAAACGAAAACAATTCAGTGATGTTTGTTTGCCATTCGCATACCATCAAGGCATTGCTGATGATAGCTGAAAAGCATAAATACAATTTCTTAACTTATTTAAATAATGCGAGCATGTGTGTCTTTGAATTTGATGGTGTAAAATTAAAGGTGTTAAACCATAACATCGTGATGATTTAATAATAAAAAGATTCCCATCTACCGGGAATCTTTTTATTATTTCACTGGGTCACCAAGATCATTTACTGGATAAAAACAAACTAACGAGCCTTTTGGATCGAAGACACAACTGAAAGATTTAAAACCACCCTCTAAGTTTTTCACCTTAAACCCGTGTTGTTTTAAGATTCTTTCGGCTGTATAACCTCTAGTACCAACTTGACAGTATACATAGATGATCTCATTTTTTGGTAATTCAGTCAGTCTTGAACGTAACTCTGTCAACGGAATGTGAATAGAGCCTTGTATGTAATTTGACGACACCTCTGAATGTTCCCGAATATCTAACAAATAGGCCCCTGTTGCAGCCAGCGATTGAATTTCTTTCCAACTCACCCCTTCAGATAATCCTTTGATTTTATTTTCAGCAACGTAACCAATCATATTAATAGGATCTTTAGCCGATGAAAACGGCGGTGCATATGCAAAATCTATGTTTTTAAGGTCTGTTATTTTCATTTTCACATAGATTGCCATGGCCATCACGTCAATACGTTTATCGACACCATCTTTACCGATGGCTTGAACACCATAAATCATTTCGGATTTTGGATCATATAGTACCTTCATTGAAATCGCCGCATAACCAGGGTAATAACTCGCATGCGAACTAGGATGGATGTATATGCTTTCATAGCTATACTTCAAATCAATCAATGTTTTTTCAGGTAATCCTGTAGACCCAACTGTTAAATCGAATACTTTGGCTACACTTGTAGCCAGTGTGCCTTGATAGCTTTCTTTGATGCCGCACAGATGGTTGGCTACAATTCGCCCTTGACGATTCGCTGGACCAGCTAGCGCTGCTAACATTTGTTTATTTGATACCAAATGATTAACTTCAACGACGTCACCAATCGCATAAATATCAGGGTTAGACGTTATCATGTATTCATTTACTTTAATCGCGCCGCGATTAGTGAGCTCCAGACCCGCTTCCTTAGCGAGTGTATTGTCAGGTTTAACACCAATCGCAAAAATGATTAAATCAGAATCCACAACCGTACCACTGTTAAGTTCGATTTGTCTACCATTTGATTTAAAAGCTTTAACCCCATCATTAAGTATTAGACGTACCCCATGATTCGAAATTGTTTGATGAATGATTTGCGCCATTTCATAATCGAACATGCCCATAACCTGAGGTGCCATTTCAATTAATGTTACATCCATCTTCAAGTGAGCCAAATTTTCCATCATTTCAATCCCTATGAATCCACCACCAATAACGGTTGCACGCTTAGGTTTATTGGATTTTATAAATTCAATAATTTTATCCATATCCGGCATGTTTCTAAGCGTAAATAGATTGTTTGCTTCAGTTATACCAGCGATGGGCGGCTTAACGGGTTGAGACCCGGTAGATAACACAACTTTGTCATAAGTTTCATAGTATGTATTTCCCGTATTAAGTTCCTTTACCAAAACTTTTTTACTCATCGAGTCAATTTTCACAACTTCGCTAAATACTCTCACATCAATATTAAACTTCATTTGCATATCTTCTACTGTTTGAACAACCAATAGTTCTCGGTCTTCTATGACGCCTCCGATATGATAAGGCAATCCACAGTTTGCGAATGAAATATATTCACCTCGTTCAAAAAGAACGATTTCAGCAAATTCATCCAAACGTCTTAATCTAGCTGCTGTAGTGGCACCACCCGCGACACCACCGATAATCAGAATTTTGTTTGACATATCAATTCCTCCGAAAAAACTATACTAAAAAAACGAAGAATAGTCAAAAAAAAGGCTCAATGTTGCATCGCAGAAAAACACAAATTATATGTAATCGGTTTCATCATGAACAACTGTCAATTTGGCCGTTTTAGTCGTTTAAAATCGCTTACATTCGTGTTAAAATAGGCTATCATCTGTTATAGGAGACACCTTATGATTATTAAACATAAAATAGACTATATTAAAAACACTTACGGAATTAACGTCATTGATCAGTTGATATATTGCGATCCAAGACGGGTATCTTTTTTTGCAGACTTACAACAAACACCGTATCATTTTCATGTCATGACAGGTGATGTGACAGTTGTCGGACTTGAGCCTAAAGACTGTTTCACTTCTGAAGAACTTCTCAGTAAGATTGAACCTAACAACTTGCTGGCGGAAGTTGAAGGAAAAAACATATTTATAGAGACTATTCGAAGAAAGTTTTTAAATTTTGAAAAGGAACTATATCTCTACATGCCAATTAAGTCTTCTGAAGGCATCATATGGCTTAATATTTTCTACCGAAAAATTGAGATATCAAGTAAACTATATGTCATTGGTGAAGTCATACGGATATACGATGACACACCACCTGAAATCGTATACTACCAAAAAACCTACCAAGATCCTTTAACAAAACTCTTCACTCGTGAAACCTTAAAAATGCACATGAACAATCTAACAAATATTGACAATTCCTATATTATGTATCTAGATATTGATCGATTTAAGCAAATCAATGATCGATTAGGTCATCAAGTGGGCGATCAATTCTTAATCGATATTGCCAATTTCTTCATAAGTAAATGGGAGCATAACGTGCTTTATTATAGGTTAGGTGGCGATGAGTTCTTTCTTTACTGTTACGATCATACGGAACAACAAATCATCGAACGCGCAAAGAAATTAATCCATGACATTGAGCATCTAAATGAAGTTTCTAAATCTTTAAACATTAGTGCTTCTATCGGCATAGTCAAAATATTAGAAAACAACCAAGGCTACCATACTTTGTTAAATCTAGGTGATGAAGCGATGTATCAATCTAAAAACCAAGGTTCAGGAAACATCACACTTGTAAACAAGTAATAAAAAAAGGAGAAATCTCCTTTTTTATTTGCCATTTTTGATGGTTTGATTAACAAGTTCAGCAACCTTCTCACCCAGTTCAACTGTCGATAGTGCTTCATAATCTTCTTTAAATATCGGGTCATGAATGATGACTTTAATCTGAGTTGTTTTAAATGGTGCGCGGTGCTTAACATCAGATGCCCCAATCATTGTAACTGGCACAATCGGCGCATCTGCTTTTGTCGCTAGTTTATAGGCGCCAGCTTTGATTGCAACCATTTTTTCATCTTGTCGGTCTTTAATGCCACCTTCAGGGAAAATCCCCATAATCATACCTTTTTTAATTTGTTCAATACCCTTTAAAATTGATTTTGCGGCTTCGCGGTTATTTTCACGATCAATTTGGATACAACCGAATAATGGCATCCAATTGCGAATAACTGACAGTTTGTATATCCCTTTTTTAGCAGCCATCCCCGTTGGCCTATTAATAATTTGATATAGAATAAAAGGGTCTGCATAAGACTTGTGATTTGCGTAAATGACATATCCACCTTTTTTGGGTAATTTTTCCTTACCCAAAATCTTGATATTTAGTCTTAACACAAACAAAGAAACAAATCTCGCAATACTTCTTATGAAATAGTGTTTAAACTTGTTGTCTACCTTGGTCATTTTACCGTATGGTAACATGAGTATTAAAATCAATATCATGGATATCCAAGCAATCATATACCCAACTACGAACCACAATGGTAAAAACCATAATGATAACCCCGAAAATCCGGATAAAAGTCCTGCCACAGAAAACCAAACAATGATAAAAATTAATGAAATCATTCAGATACCTTCTCATAGACTGTAAACCTTAGTGGTTCATCAATCGTTTCTTTTAATAGTGTATAATCGTTTAAATCGAATGTCGGGAAATATATATTGCCGTCATGACTCTTGTCAATGAATGTAATGTATAACCTGTTTGCATATGGCAAGGAGAGTTTATAAATGGTTCTCCCACCAATAACAAATAGCTCTTCATCTTTATAGTTTGTTAAAAATGAATCGATATCTTTTACCAATATTGTCCCAGGATAACTTTCATCCTTAAGGCTACAAACATAGATGGTCTTAAATGGCAGCGGACGGTTTTTATAATACGACTTTAAGGACAAATAGGTCATATCCCCCATCAGCACTGTTTGATTGGCAGTTATTTCCTTAAAGTACAGTAAATCCTTTTTGTAATGCCAAGGTAATAGATTATCCTTACCAATTAACCAGTCTTTATCCATTGCCCATATCAAACTAATCATACTGCCACCACACCTTTGATTGATGGATGTGGATGATAATCTTCTAATTTAAAATCCTCGTATTTAAAACTAAAAATATCTTTTACCCCACTATTAATCGACATTTTTGGTAAAGGTCTAACTTCACGGCTCAATTGAGTCTCTATTTGTTCAAAGTGGTTGGAATAGATATGTGCATCACCGATCGTATGAACAAATTCTTTTGGTTTCAAGTTCGTTACTTGAGCTACCATCATTAACAGCAAACTATAAGAGGCAATGTTAAATGGTATGCCCAAAAAGACGTCGCCACTTCGTTGATACAACTGTAGAGAAAGCATGCCATCATTAACATAAAATTGCAAAAATGCATGACAAGGCGGCAATGCCATTTTGTCTAATTCAGCAGGGTTCCATGATGACAGTATGATTCTTCTAGAGTCCGGATTATTTATGATTTGATCAATCACTGTTTTTAGTTGATCTACACCACCGAAACTTCGCCATTGTGCTCCGTAAACTGGTCCAAGATTTCCATGTTTACGAGCAAATTGTTCATCTGTCTTAATTTTCTCAATAAACTCATCCATGGTTTCGTTTTGATAGTCTGCGTGTCTTTTAAATGCTTCGTATGGCCATTCATTCCAAATTTTTACACCATTATCCACTAAATACTTAATGTTAGTGTCGCCACTTATAAACCAAAGCAATTCATGAATAATAGCCTTCATGAAAACCTTTTTTGTCGTTAAAAGCGGAAATCCTTCATCCAAATCAAAGCGCATTTGATAACCAAAAACACTTTTAGTCCCTGTATTTGTTCGGTCTGTTTTCCAAGAACCGTTATCCATAATGTGCCGACAAAGATCCAAGTACTGTTTCATTATTTTGCAAGTTGATATAGAGCATCTGCATAGATTGCAATGCTCATAAAGAAATCATCCATAATCACATATTCATCTTTTTGATGGATATAACTTGGTTTTCCAGGAAAATGAGGGCCGAATGCAACTGAATTTTTCATTGCTCTAGCAAACGTGCCTCCACCCGTGGTTTGAGGTTTGGCATCCATGTCTTTTGAATATTTCTTATACACATCCATTAAAGTCTTAATCATCTCAGATTTAGGATCAATATACAATAACTTTTGGTGTTTGCCAACTTCAACCTCTAAACCTAGGGATTCAAAAGCCAATACAATCTTACGGATCATTTCCTCGCCATTCACTCCATTTGGGTATCTTGGATTTAAAATAATTTCGAAAACACCATTTTCAAGCTTAAAGACACCAGCATTAAGGGTGACTGGCCCCATTTCTTCATCATGATATTCAATGCCGATTTTTGAGCCCTTGGTATCATCTAATAAATAGCTGTTGATTGCGTCCAAGAATTTATTATTTATGCCTGCTTGATTGAAAAAATGAACCAATAAATAAGCGGCATTCACCCCTTCATCTGGTGTCGAACCATGTGCACTTTTCCCATCAATAGAAAGCGTCAAAAATTGGTTGGTAATTGAAGCAGTTCCTATATAACCGTTTTTACTTAAAAATGCTTCAAACGGCTCTTTTAATGATAAATCAGAAACCACAGCTGTTGCATTATCTGGCACCATATTATCTCTTAAACCAGCATGAAATGAGACCAATTCAGACACTGGTAGTTTCCCTTTTACTGTAACTTTTAAAATACCTTTTTCACCATAAGTTAGAGGAAATTCAGAATCAGGTATAAATCCCGCAACTGGTTGTTCAGGATATTGTTTGAAATAATGGCCGATACCTCTCCATTGTGTTTCTTCGTCTGTACCTAAAATCAATTTGATTCTTTTTGAAAGTGGGACATTTAAGTCTTTTAGTATTTTCATAGCATAATAGGCTGCAATGGTAGGCCCTTTATCATCTTCAGTACCTCGTCCATACATTTTACCATCATGGATCACAGCTCCATAGGGTGGGAAAGACCAACCAGAACCCGCAGGCACAACATCTAAATGTCCAACCATCCCGACATATTCATCTTGTGTGCCATGTTCTATATGACCTGCAAAGTGATCGGCATTAAGGGTGGAAAATCCATCTCTTTTTCCTAAATCAAGCATATAAGTCAACGCTTCGTCAATGCCTTCTCCAAATGGTGCATTCGTTCTTTTTGGATCAAATGTTGTTAACTCTGAATTAATTTGAATTAAACCTTTTAAATCTTTAAGTATTTCATCTTTTCTTATTTCTACTTCTCTTGTAAAATCTATTTTCATTATCATCAACTCCTTTTTTTATTATACCAATTTTTAACACAATTAACAACATCACACATAAGTTTACAAAGATAAAAAAGACGCATTAAGCGTCTTCTTCAGGACATGATGTGGCATTCTTGAATGTGCTTGATAGATGTATGACTCGTTCACCTACAAGTTCAATGACTGAAACGGTTTTTTCATTTGAAAGTCCAACTTTTCTTGTTTGCAATCTGCCGCGGATTGCAATCATCGAACCTTTTTTACAATAGTTTTCGATGATTTCAGCTGAACCCTGCCATAAACTACAGTTGATAAAATCTGTTTCATATAAACCTTCCATATTTTTGAATGCTCTTTGTACAGCAATCTGGATGTCTGAAACTTTCTTACCATCTTCCATAGTTTTGACCGAGGGATCGTGTGTTAATCTTCCAATAAGTGTGACTTGATTTAGCATGTTTTGCCTCCTTTAGTCACATTATACCTAATTGTTTTTAATTCCCAAAATGATGGTTTTTTGGCTTCGTTACTGGGTTTAATACAAATTATATCAAAAAAGCACACCATTAAAGTGTGCTTTTAAATTGATGTATTTAATAAACCTATTTTTTATCAACTAAGTTGAATTTAGGCTTTTGAAGGTAAAATATAAATGGATGACAGATATTTTTTATTAAACTGCTTACTTAAGACAACTAAATCATCTAACGTAATGGCTTCAATCAAACTAGGGACATCAAAAATAGAGATGCCAAACCCATTGTATTTAGAAAAACTCATAGAAATGGACTCTAAGCTATTAAGACTCATGATAAATTGTCCCATCATGGTTTTCTTCAGTCTCAAGAATGCTTGTTCGTTAAGTTTCTTACGTTTTAAAGAAAGTAGCATGTTTGATAACCGTTCTTCAAGCAATTTAGGATTAGACGTATCACTCGTGAATACAATTGAGAGCACATTGGTCTCTTGTATCGTTGAATACTCAAACGATTCATTGACTAAGCCTTCTTTTAACAAATCATTATAATACTTTGAAGAACTTGAAAAATACATATCCAATAAAATTGACAAGGCAAAATCTTGTTTTAAAGCCTCTAATCCTTCACCAGGTACGAGTTTAAGACCTAAACCCACTTTCGGCATCATCACTGACATGTCAATTTCAGAGTGACTTTCAACTATTTTTTTAGGTTCTTTAGGCATGAAACGTTCGATTTTCGATTGCACTTTATACCCTTTTTTAGCTTGATTATCTTTGATAACGTTAATCATTTCTTCTGGTTCAAAATTACCAACCAAAACAAGCACCATGTTCGATGGATGATAAAATGCATCGTAAGCTTGATAGAGTTTTTTCGCTGTTATTTTTTTAATTGACTCGGTTGTCCCACCTATTTCTGTGTTCACTGGATGTTTTTGGTACAGATTTTGTAATAGTCCGTAGAACAATCTTTGACTAGGATAGTCTTGATACATTCTTAGTTCTTCATCAATTATCCCTTGTTCTTTTTTAACACTTGAGGGTGTAAAGTACGGTGTTTGCACATAATGAAGCAAATAATCTAATGCAGCAACCACATTATTCGTACCAGAAAACAAATAACTGGTGCGATCAAATGAAGTATATGCGTTGGCATTCACACCTAACTTTGATAACATCTCAAATGCATCTGTTTTATCAGGCATTGAAAACATTTTATGCTCTAAAAAATGTGCAATTCCAGCTGGTTGGTTCACTTTCTTACCTGTCTTCGGATCTATAAAACTTTGATCAAACGAACCATAATTTGTAGTGAATGTTACAAATGTTTTATGGTAGTCTTTTTTAGGAATCATATAAACATTTAGTCCATTATCTAGTAGTTCATGATAAATAGACTCATTAAAATTTTGATAATTAACTTTTTCCATATTATCGCTCCACATCCAAAAGATAGACTGTATCTTTTTTAAGAAGTTTAGCAACTTCCATAATTTGTTTAGGGGTTACCGCTTCAATCTTAGCTATTCGCTGTTCTAATGTGCTTTTTTTATCTAACAATGCTTGAACATATAGTACATTTTGTCTAGCACCCTGTGAATCTTCTGATTCTCTTAAATCGTTGATCATGGCTTGTTTGGACAAATTAAGTTCCTTTTCAGAAATCAATGAAGTAGTCATTTTTAAAACTTCTTCATCAATGACTTTTTTAGCTAAGTCTACTCTTTTCGCATCTACACCTGAATAAATGAATAGTATTCCTTTATATGCATCATAAACGCTTGAGATATAATAACATAGACTATGTTTTTCACGGACATTCAAAAATAAGCGTGAGTGTACATACCCTCCAAGGGCAGCATTAAAAAGCAGGGCTGCTATGTGTAAATCTTGTCCATTCCATACTGGTAAACGATATCCGATGTTTAGTTTTGTCTGGCTGATTTGATCGTGTTCAACCACTTCGGAAATAGCATCAAAAGTCTTCGTTTCATAATCAAGAAAATCGCTTTGATTAAACGAGGCATTCGGAAAGTACTGATTCGTTAACGTTTTGTATTCTTCCTTAATATCACCAGATAAAATGACTTGAAGCTCATCTTTTTTCAAGAACGCTTTATACATAGACTTGAATGTTTTAAAATCAAGGTTTTCAATATCTTCTTTAGTCCCTGATGTTCTATAACCATATAACTCATCTTGACACATTACTTCAAATAAACGCGTTAAAGCAAAACGTGTTTTATCATTTTCCTTTGAGATGACTTCTTCCAGTAACAGACGTTTTTCAAGCTCGAAGTCAGCCTCACTGAAAGTCTTATGTCCATAGATATATTCTTTTAAAAACTTTAACCCTTCCTCAAAAGAAGCGTCGTCTGTTAATGAAGGACTAGCGATTTTTAATTGGATATGAATGACAGATAATCTGCCTATTTTGTTCGTGTTTGAAGTAAGACTGGCACCATACATGGCCTCTAATTTCTCATTAAACGCCATACGGTTGCGATAAAGATTGGTTTTTGCACGTAATACACTAGGCAATAATGTTCTAAAGGCAAAGGCATCTTTAGACGCCTTTGCCTTGAACTTTAATGTTATTAAAACGGTTTTGAACTTTTTAGTTTGATCGATTAGAATCATTATTTAGATTTTCGAGCAACTTCTAAAGCAACTTCCATCATGCGTGTGAAAGATTGTTGTCTTTCTTCTGCAGTAGTCGCTTCATGAGTTACCAATGAATCCGATACCGTTAATAAACATGTTGCCTTTTTACCTAATGCTTTTGCGTTTGCAAACAGTGCAAATGATTCCATTTCAACTGCTAAGCAACCTTGTTTGTTAAAACGTTCTTCGTGCACAGAACCTTTTAAGTTGTAAAAAACATCTGAAGAATGAATTCTACCAACGTGTAGTGGGATTTCTAATTTTTCTGCTGCTTTTTTAGCTCTAGTGTTTAATCTGCGATCAGCTTTTAGAATCTTTGAGCTTGTTAAGCCCATCGTTTTAGCATAGCTTGATTCAGAATAAGCATCGTCTACCAAAATCACGTCATAGAGGTTTAAATCTGCAGTGTATGCCCCGCATGACCCTACTCTAATGATGTTTTCAACGTCATAGAAGTTGAATAATTCGTATGAATAGATACCAATGGAAGGCATGCCCATCCCAGAACCCATTACAGTCACTGGAACGCCTTTATACTTTCCAGTAAACCCTAACATATTTCTAACATCATTGATTTGAACAACGTCTGTTAAAAAGGTTTCAGCAATCATTTTTGCTCTTAAAGGATCGCCTGGCATCAATACTGTTTTTGCTACTAAACTTTTGTCTTTAATATTAATATGAGGTGTTGGAATCATTTGAATCGTCTCCTTTATTTTCCATAATTTTAATGCCTGATGATGCGCCTATACGGGTAGCCCCAGCTTTAATCATTTTCATTGCGTCATCATAGTTTCTTACACCACCAGATGCTTTAACGCCAAAATCAGGACCAACTGTTTGACGCATTAGAAGAATATCTTCTTCTGTTGCACCACCGGTTGAAAACCCTGTGGAGGTTTTCACAAAATCGGCTTTTGCTTCTACCGTAAGCTCACAAGCTTTGACGATTTCTTCTTTGGTCAATAAGCAGGTTTCAAGGATGACTTTGACAAGTTTACCCTCGGCAGCCTTAACAACAGCTTTAATGTCATTAAGGACCAAATCATACTTTTTGTCTTTCAAATTGCCAACAGAAATCACCATATCAATTTCATCGGCACCATCAACAACCGCTTGTTGGGTTTCAAATGCTTTGGATGGTGTTGAATGCGCACCACTTGGGAACCCTACAACCGTACAAACCAATACATTTGAATCTTTCAATACTTTTTTTGCAGTTTTGACATAATTTGGATTCACACAAACACTCATGAAATCATAAGTTTTTGCTTCTTCACAAAGCTTAATAATGTCTTTTTCTAAAACTGCAGGACCTAATTTTGTATGGTCAATATACTTATTTAACAACATACTATTCCCCCGTTTTCTTTTTAGTTAAAAAATAAATATGTACGATGACTAAGCCAACATTCAGCAGTGTTACTGAAATTGAACTTACCAAAATGCCATATACAATAAATATCGCTGCACCAACGATATTTACCAAGCGAATTTTACGTTCGCCTTTCATCAGAAATGATACTAGTACTAATGCCCCAGCAAGAATTCCGAATAATTCGATTACATTGTCATTCATATGATACCTCCTTCTCGATATTAAAAAGGGTCTTAGACCCTAAATGTCCATAACTTGATCTAACTCGATGTGAACCAAAGACCCATTAACTGGTGTGAATTTGGTCTTTTTAAGTATTTTCATTACTTTTTTTAAAGCTTTGTGTTCAACCACTTTGGTATTTTGAAGAAATCCCGGAACACTAGTGGTCATTTTTTCAATTTTCGCCATTACTTCATCAAACGGTAAAATCCGATTGTCTAACCCTTGTCTATAGTAGATATAGTCTACGTGAGGCGGAAAAAGTGTTAATGTGTTTTCACGCCATTCCATCGTAAAATGAACTTTGTCTTGTTCGTCAACCACTACAAAATAGTTAGGCACATATACATCTAATTCCTTATAGTATCTGTGTAAATCATACTGTTCATCGACATATTTTAAACAGTCATTTAGCTTATGATCAGGATAATAGTAGATTTCAGTTAATTGATAACCGTATTTATCACGATATTTTTTTCTGTCGATATCAAATACTTTTTCAACAACTTCGTTTTTGAAATGCAAGACATCTTCAAAGAGGCTGTGATAAATTGAAAAATTGAATTCTTTGCACATCCTATCAACAATCTCAAAAACTTTCTTCGCACTATAAAAAGGCGTCATAAGCGGTAATTCAAGCCTAAAATTAACGTCAAGATATTGTGGGTCTAACTTATATATGTCAGTTACAGTTGATTTTCTTGAGATGACAAAATCTGCCTTGGTTCTCAAAACTGGATGACGATATTCAATTCGCACTTCATTAGAAGTTTCGGATACTTCAGCCATTTTCGCTTCTGAAATCTCATCAAAAAATGATAAAAGACGTTCATAATCGAACAAGCGACTTTTTTCTTTAAAAAAATGCAGCTGAAACATGCTCATAAAGCCACCACCTTACTTAATTATATTATCATAAATCAGGGTTTGATTCAATTGCTTTTGATTCTCCAATTTTTGAAGTATATCTTCATGAGTACGGTTTTCAAACAAAGGCGTAATAGAGATGTATCCACTTCTATAGGCCATAACGTCTGAATTCTCTTGTTCTTCCCTTACTAAGAGGTCATACACTGTCTCATAAGCATTCGGTCCTATTTTCTTAAAAACCGCGCCATGATGATGCAAACCTTGAACAGTCCATCTGACCCCTAAGAATTGTTCGAATTTTGAACTTGGATAGTTGATGTTCAAAATATAATCAAGACTTAGAGCTTCATTGTCCAATAAGTATTTGACAAGGTTATAAATGCTTTTTTCAGCCATTTTAAGACAGTTTTTAGGACCACTTACAGCAATAGCTGGTATCCCCAAAATTAAAGCTTCAGTCGCTGCTGCTACAGTTCCGCTATATAAAACATCTGACCCGATGTTCATACCTGAATTGATACCAGATACACATAAATCAAATTTTACACCTAACACACCAACAGCTATACGCGTGCAATCTGCTGGTTTCCCTAAAACTGACAAGGCTTTTTTAGCCCCATAGAGGTTTTTATAGTCTTTGACCACTAAAGGTGCATTGATCGTAATCCCATGTCCTTGACCACTTTGATGCGTTTCTGGCGCAACGACATAAATATCCCCAAGCGGTGCTAGTTTTTCAGCTAGCACCTTTATGCCTGGTTCTAGTATTCCATCGTCATTAACGAGTAAAATATTCATAATTATCTTCCTCTAAAACAGCTTCGCAACGGCTGCATACATGATGTTCGTTCACGGCATCAACAATGTTCCAACATCTTTCACATTTGTGTCCTGAAGCCAACAAAGAGGTCACTTTTAATTCAGATGATTCTTCAAGGTGAACTTTAGAAACCATTAAGACTTGTGTCAAAGAAATATTCAATGACTCTATTGCTTCTTTCATCGCTTTCGGTAATGCAATAGTGACACTCGCTTCCAGTGATTTTCCAATCACTTTATTTTTTCGCATTAATTCTAGTTCTTGAAGCACAATATCTCTTACTTGCATAAATACCTCAAAGCTATGATCTAGGTTTCTGTCAGAAAAAACTCGTGGTAAAGGCATATGTTCAAGATATACATCGTCGAGTCGATTCGTTTCGATTGCCCAGTAAGCTTCACTAGTAGTATGTGGGATAATTGGGGTTAACAGTTTTAGCAAAGCCAATAATTGTTCATAAAGCACAGTTTGTACTGAACGTCTTAATAACCCGTTTTTGTTTTCAACGTATAAAATGTCTTTTGTATAGTCTAAATAAAAGGCGGATAAATCATTAATCATATAATTTGTCACACTTCGATAGACTGTGTCAAAACGATATTGGTCATATGCCTCAATCACCGTTGTTCTTAAGTCTTCTAATTTGTGCAACATCACCTTATCCAATGAACCTAGATTATCATAAGGCACCGTATTGACTGAAGGGTCAAAATCAGATAAATTAGACAATAAGAATTTAAGTGTGTTTCTTATCTTTCTATAAGATTCACTAACCTGTTTCATTAGGTTATCTCCAATTCTAACATCACTTGAATATTCAACCGAAGACACCCAAAGTCTTAAGATATCAGCACCCATTTCATTGGTGATTTTAAGTGGGTCTGTTGTGTTGCCTAAAGATTTACTCATGGCTCTACCATTTTTATCTAGTACGAATCCATGTGAAACAACTGCTTTATAAGGTGCTTTATCGTATAACGCAACGCCTGTAATCAAGGATGAATTAAACCAGCCACGGTATTGATCAGAACCCTCTAAGTATAAATCAGCTGGGTAACTCAATCCTCTTCTTTGTAAGAGTTTATGACTTGAACCTGAGTCAAACCAAACGTCCATGATATCCGTCTCTTTTTTAAAGATTCCATTTGGACTTGAAGGGTGTTGATAACCTTTTGGCAATAGTTCTAAAACATCTCTGTCAAGCCAAGCATTAGTACCTTCCTTTTCAACGATATCTGCGACATGCATAATAAGGTTTTTATCTAAGATAGGATCTCCATTTTCAGCATAGAATACTGGAATTGGAACACCCCAAGCACGTTGACGTGAGATACACCAATCATTGCGATCCTTAATCATGTTATGAATACGCAATTCACCCCATTTTTGAATCCAATTTGTGTGTTTAATTTCAGACAACAAGGATGCCTTAAGTTGATCGATTGACGCAAACCATTGAGGCGTTGCTCTAAAAATGATTGGTTTTTTTGTTCGCCAATCATGTGGATAACTATGTTTAAAGTAATTTACATGTAGCATATGCCCAGATTCTTTTAGCTTTTCAATGATCACTGGATTAGCTTTTTCATAATAAAGGCCTTCAAATTCCAAACCTTCACTCGTAAATACGCCTTTTTCATCTACTGGAACTAAAATATCTAAATTGTATTTTTTACCTACGTTATAATCATCTTCACCATGACCAGGTGCAGTATGTACCAATCCGGTCCCGTCAGAATCTGTAACATGATCGCCTAAAATCACTGGACAAATCTTGCCATTTAACGGATGTTCATAGTTCACGTATTCTAGTTCAGTACCTTTAAAAGTTTCTTTAATGACCACTGACTCAAACCCCAGTACATCAGTGACTTTCTCTAGCAATGTTTTAGCCACTACATACGTTTGCCCCTTAACTTCAAAGGACACGTATTCCAAATTGGAGTTTACCGAAATTGCTAAGTTAGCCGGTAATGTCCAAGGTGTTGTCGTCCAAATAATAAGCTTATATCCTTTATACTTCTCTGAAACCACATCAAATGCTACATAAATCGAAGGACTTTCAACGTCTTGATATTCAATTTCAGCTTCTGCAAGCGCGGATTCACTGCTAGGAGACCAGTACACTGGTTTCAATCCCTTATATATAATGCCTTTATCCGCCATTTCAGCAAAGACTCTTAACTGATCTGCTTCAAACGCCTTGTTCAAAGTGATGTATGGCGTATCCCATTCTCCTAAAATACCCAAACGTCTAAATTGGGTTTTTTGCATGGAGATTTGTTCAAGTGCATAATCATGACAAAGACGCCTAAAATCGCTCACTGACATTTCTTTGCGTTTAATGCCTTTTTTGGTCAATGCTTGTTCAATAGGTAAGCCATGAGTATCCCAACCTGGAATGTATGGCGCGTAAAAACCTTGCATAGTCTTATACCTTAATACAAAGTCTTTCAAGATTTTATTGAGTGCGTGTCCAATATGGATGGCACCATTGGCATAAGGTGGCCCATCGTGTAAGATAAACGGTTCTCCCTTTTTGTTTTGTTCTAATACGCGTTCATAAAGATTGAGTTCTTCCCATCTTTTTTGAAATTCTAGTTCTCGTACGCCCAAGTTCCCACGCATTTCAAAACTGGTTTTTGGTAATAATAGTGTGTCTTTTAGTTCCATAGAAACCTCCTGTTAAAAATAAAAAAGCCCTTAGAATAAATCTAAGGACGAAAAATCGCGGTACCACCTTAGTTCTAGATAAACATCTAGCCCTCTTCGCTTTATAGCAGCGTTTGCATGGTTACTCAATGGTGATATCCTTTAGTAGTTTGTTGCTTAGGCTTCCACCTTCCCTAAGTCGCTATAATCTTGCCTACTAAGGCGTTGTCCACATCATCGTAACAATTCACATTTTACTCGAGTTTTTTGTTTTTTGGATGTACCTAGTATTTCTAAGATGACAACCCTACCAAATCCTCTAACTGATATTATATCACAAGGCTTACAAATAGTAGTATGTTTTTGAACCAAAACGAAGTTGTTTTTAACTTTATCTTGATTTACTAGTGTTTTGACATCTTCCCTATTAATCAAAAAAGCTTTTGCGATAATCGCATCTATACGTAAGCTATCTAGACTAATAGAAATCGTTTCAGTCGCCAAATCGGGAAGAACGGGTTTGTCTTGTGACTGTTCAAAGTGAACATAATTTCTTTTGATTTGTCTAAGTTCTTTAATGTATAAACACATTTGTTTGACCACTTCGATATGGATCTCATCATTGACTAAATGGATATCACCTATCACCTCACGGGAAACGCCAAGTGCCATGATAGACCCAAGAACATCTCGATGCGTAATGGTTTCGTCTTTACATAATGTCTTAAGCCTACAAATCTCAAAATCAGGGTTAGTGTCAGTGTCAGATACAAAGACGCGTCTATATTCACTAAAATCATCACTTTCATAGACAACGAAGTCCTTAAAAATAGAACGAACCCATTCACGTTCTTGAGGGTTCAAGAACTTAAACAGGATCGGCTTATAGTAACGCTCTTTAAGATTTTTGAGTTTTTTAAGAAAATCATTCTTTGTATTCATCTATAAATTGTTTCAAAGTGCCATCTTTAAATTCTTGTTCTCTTGCGAATAAGAACACTTTTTTATTGATTTGCACAATTTGACCTTCTAAAGTGAAAATAACACCCGACAAAAAAGCCATGATTTTATTAGCCGGATCTGGTGATAGTTCTTCGAAGTTTAGAACGAGCGGATTGCCATCGATTAGATCTCTAGCAAGCATTGTGATGTATGCATCATCATCTGTTTCTAAACTTTCGAATATAATACGGTCATAACTACTGGAGATGGATTCCCCTTGATAGTTTGGCAGTTTTTGTTCTCTTTTTGGTTTGCTAAATATTGCCATAAGTCACCTCATAAAATGAATTTTCGGCCTATTCTGATAAAATCACTACCAGCTTTTATTGCTAGCGGATAATCATCGGTCATGCCCATTGATAAATGGTCTAATTCAAATTCTTTTTTCAATTTTGATAACCGGATAAATAACTCATTGGTCTTTTCCAAATCATCTAAAACACCCATCGTCATTAATCCTACTACCTTTATTTTATCATACTCTTTTAATAAGTTTAAAAAATCCGTTAACGCCTCTTCAAAAATGCCACTTTTGGAGGGTTCTTTCGAGAGATTCACCTCTACAAAGCATTTGAGTTCAGTATCACGATACTTTTGAATAGACTTCGCAAGACTCAACCTATCTAGTGAGTGTAAGTAATCAATTTGATTAATGATTGTTTTAACTTTATTGGTCTGTAAATGTCCTATAAAATGCCAACAAATGTTCAAATCCTTTAGCTCAACAAGTTTTTGTTGAAGCGATTGAACGTGGTTTTCACCAAAATGTGTAACCCCTGCTTCATAGACTTCTTTGATCATCGGTGCGCTTAAGTATTTTGAAGCACAAATCAGCGATACATTTGGGTATTCACTAATTTCCTCAAGCAGAGATTTTGTGTTTTTTTTAAGATTAGACATTGAATTTAAACAGCATGACATCGCCATCTTTCACAAGATAATCTTTGCCTTCCTGTCTTACTCTTCCGGCCTCTTTAGCACCCATATAGGAGCCGTATTTAACTAAATCATCATACGCTACTGTTTCTGCTTTAATAAAGCCTCTTTCAAAATCAGTATGAATAATCCCTGCACATTGAGGCGCAGTCATCCCTTTTTTAAATGTCCAAGCTCTAGCTTCCATTGGTCCGGCAGTAAAGTACGTTTCCAAGCCTAATCTGTGATATGTGGTTCTAACCAATTGATCTAACCCTGACTCTTCTAACCCGAGTTCTTCCATGAATAATGCTCTATCTTCATCTGTCAATTGAGCAAGTTCCGCTTCGATTTGTGCTGAAATTGCGACAACATCAGCATCCTCATGTTCCCCTTTTTCAATCAGTTTTTGATAAATAGGATTGGTATCCAAAGTCATAATCTCAGTCTCGGATACATTCGCAATGTAAACCATCGCTTTTGAGGATAAAAAGTTGTAACTTTTGATAGCTGATCTTTCTTCTAAAGATAAATCCATTAAACGGATTGGTGTATTTTCTTCTAGTGCAGTTTTGATTTTCACTAGGACTTCATATTCAGCTTTTTCATCTGAATTGCCACCCGATTTTGCTTTTTTTTCAATTTTTGGAATACGTTTCATCACTGTATCATAATCTGCAATGTTCAATTCAAGTTGAATAATATCAATGTCTCTAAGTGGATCTACTGACCCTTCAACGTGAATGATGTTTTCATCTTTAAACAAACGAACCACTTGACAAATGGTATCCACCTCACGGATGTGACTTAAGAATTGATTCCCCAAGCCTTCGCCTTTTGATGCGCCTTTGACTAAACCTGCTATATCAGTGAATTCTACAGTTGTAGGTACGATTTTACCTGATTTATACATAGTAGCTAAGACGTCTAAACGTTTATCTTTCAATGTCACGACCCCTACATTTGGATCAATCGTTGCAAATGGGTAATTTGCAGCAAGAGCTGCACTTTTTGTAATGGCGTTAAATAATGTGGATTTTCCGACATTCGGTAATCCAACAATGCCTGCTTTTAACATACTTTTACTGTCCCTTCATCAAAAAAGGCTTAATAGCCTTTCTTATTTTTTACTTTGTAGCCATGATGGCAATTTATTGGTTTTCTTTTCTTCTACAGGTTCGCGATACTCAGATTGTTTTTCAAACCCAGTAGGTGTAATCTTGACTTGGTCATTGGTGGTTTTCTTGAAGATTTGGGTAGCAAAATCATCGATAGTTGATTCTTTAGCCTTCAATTCATACCCTGTTGCGATGACAGTCACGATCATTTCATCTCTTAAATCCTCATTTAAAGCAGTACCATAAATGACATTAAGTTCAAAATCCGTAGCATTTCTTATTTCGTCTAGTGCTTGAGACACTTCAAACAGTGTAATGCTTGTGCCAGATGTAATATTCACAATGGCATCGGTTGCGCCATCTATTGAAACTTCCAATAACTTAGAATGAATCGCTTTTCTAGCAGCTTCAATTGCTCTGTTTTCGCCAGAGGCAATCCCAATCCCCATCAAAGCGGTTCCTTTGTTTTCCATAACGGTTCTTACGTCAGCAAAGTCTACGTTTATCAATCCAGGTACTGCAATGATCTCTGCAATCCCTTGAACCCCTTGTCTAAGCACATTATCCGCTTCTCTAAACGCATCCAACATTTGTGTGTTAGGTTCGATAATCGATAACAATCTTTCGTTTGGAATAACGATAAGTGTATCAACAAATTGTTTCAACTCTTCTAATCCAGCAATTGCTGCATGTGTTCTAGCCGGGCCTTCAAAAGCAAACGGCTTGGTCACAATCCCTATCGTTAGGCAACCCATTTCTTTGGCTAGTCTCGCGATGATTGGTGCAGCTCCCGTTCCGGTCCCACCACCCATTCCAGCGGTAATAAAAACCATGTCAGCATCACTTAATACGGCACGTATTTCATCTTCAGATTCTAAAGCAGCTCTTTTACCAATTTCTGGCTTTGCACCTGCGCCTAAACCTCTTGTTAAATGTTTTCCGATTTGCAGTCTTGTTTCTGCACGCGATACTCTTAATACTTGGGCATCGGTATTTACAGCAACAAACTCTACACCTTTGACATCATTCTCAATCATTCTATTGACGGCATTACCACCGCCACCACCTACACCAATTACTTTGATGACTGGTTTTTGATTGAAGCTGTCGTTTTCTCCAAATACCATATTAACCCTCCTAAAAATATATGAATACCTATTATTCATTTTACACTAAATCGCATTTAAATAAAAGGTGTATAAAGTTAATTTTTGTTATCTTTATTTTGTATAGCCATATCGTTTAAAAAAATCTTTTTTATAATCGAGTAATCTGTCTTCTTGAATGGCTTGTCTAATCTCTTTCATGAGATGCTTAAGAAAAGCTAAGTTTTGGTATGTCATGATGCGCATTCCTAGTATCTCGTCAGCCTTAAATAGATGTCTAACATAAGATCTAGTGTATTTTGAAATTGGGGTGATTAAATTAGGATCTAGCGGTTTAAAATCCATTTCAAATTGTTTGTTTTTAATTTGGATTTTCCCCTCAGTAGTTAATGCCGTTCCATGTCGAGCATTTCTAGTAGGTAGTACACAGTCAAACATATCGACCCCTCTAATTACGCCTTCAACGATGTCATCAGGAGAACCAACACCCATTAGATATCTAGGTTTGTTTTTTGGTAAAATCGGATTGACATGGTCTAAAATGCGATACATATCTTTTTTGGATTCGCCTACTGACAACCCTCCAATTGAATAACCAGGAAAGTCCATTTCCACAAGCTTTTCAGCACTATATGTTCTTAAATCTTCATAAAGACCGCCTTGAACGATACCAAATAAAGCTTGATCTGTTTTAAGTGCATCTTTACCGCGTTTCGCCCATCTTAATGTGCGTTCTAACGAATCTTTTGTATAGGCATAGGACGCATCTGAAGGTGGACATTCATCGAAACTCATAATAATATCTGCTCCGAGTTTTTCTTGAATCTCAATCGCTTTTTCAGGTGATAAAAACAACGATTCGCCGCTTTTGTGATGTTTAAAATAGACGCCTTCTTCTTTGATTTTGCGCATATCTGTTAGAGAAAAAACTTGAAATCCTCCACTATCTGTTAGTAGTGCTCCATCCCATTTCATAAAGCCTCTAATACCACCATGAGCATGAACAATATCCTCACCTGGTTGAAGCCATAAATGGTACGTATTACCCAAAATTAACCCATCTGAAACTTCTTTTATTTCTTCTGGTGTCATCGTCTTGACTGTAGCTAACGTGCCAACCGGCATAAAAATTGGTGTTTCAAACGTTCCATGTGGCGTATGTAGTAATCCATATCTTGCGCCCGATTGTTTGCATGTATGGATGAGTTCAAATCTAATTGACATAAAAAAAACCTCTTTTCATTGAAATTATATCATAATAGTGTTATATTTGTATTGGCTTATCCGCCCGCAGTACTAGTTACCTGCGAAAACAAAACAAGGAGAAAAATACTATGTTTCATTTTACTTTAAAAGATTGGATAAAACAATCTTTAATTGCAGCACTTTACGTGTCGCTCGTCTTTGCCTTCATCCCAATTAGTTTTGGAGAGGTTCAGTTTAGAGTCGCAGAGATTCTATTAATCTTAGTCTTTTTTGATAAAAAAGTCATGATTGGTCTTACGATTGGTACGTTTGTAGCTAACTTCTTCACCCCAGCTAGTCCAATGCTACCGTTTGATTTAACTTTAGGTGTACTTGCAACATTCTTATCACTATTGACTATGATCACCATAAAAAATAAGTATATTGCATTATTTGCACCAAGCGTCTTTAACGGTTTGCTGGTAGGTTTATCCTTATACTTGGCGTTTGGAACACCCTTATATTTAGGAATGCCTTCCGTTTTCATTGGTGAATTCGTTGTCACTTATGTAGTGGGATTACCCTTATATAAAGTGCTTCAAAAAAACACGGGTTTCAAAGAATTATTTGAAAAATAAACACCAATTGGTGTTTTTTTTATTTTGTCATTAATGCATCTAACTCTTGATCGAGAATCCGTTTATGTGCAGTTGCAATTGGTTTTGTTTGATAGTTGCCGACCGACTCAATTGACTCTGGTTTTATCACTTTCACATAATAAACATCCATTTGCCAAATTAAATGCGTGAACACGTGTTTATAGGTCTTAATAGACTCGTTAAATAATACCTTGAACCCTTCTTCTTCGAGCCACTCTAATGCATAAAGTAGCGATTCAGATTCGATTTGAGGCAACAAATAAAGGCCTTCTAGCAAACGGCTTTTTTGTTGATAAAGAATCAACCCATTCGATTCATCTAACAAAATAAAGGTTATAAAGTTCAAAACTTTTTTAGGCTCTTTTTTCGCCTTGTAAGGCATTTCAGATTGTCGTTGATTACGAAAAGCCAAACAAGTATCTGAAACAGGACACTGATCGCAAAGTGGTTGTGTTTTACGACAAACAGTAGCCCCTAATTCAATGATAGCTTGTGTATAATCTGAAGGCCTTTCATCATCGATTAAAGGCTCATTCAATTGTTCTAAGTATTTCATGACTGATGGTTTTGAAATATCTGATTCTATTTCATATTGTCGCGTTAAAACTCGACTAACATTTCCATCAATAGCAGAAGCTTTCTGATTGAATGCAATCGAACGTATTGCACCAGCTGTATATGGTCCAATCCCTTTTAAAGACTTAAGCTCTTCTAGTGTATTTGGAAAAATGCCATTGTATTTTTTAACAATATCTAAGGCTGTTTTTTGCATGTTTCTAACACGTGAATAATAGCCTAAACCTTCCCAAAGCTTCAGAATGACTGTTTCTTCGGCCTCCGCAAGACTAAAAACAGTCGGTAATGACTCAATAAACCGTTGATAATATGGAATCACGGTGACTGCCTGTGTTTGTTGCAACATCACTTCAGATACCCATATTTTATAAGGGTCATTTGTATGTCTCCATGGCAAATTTCTTTTATTTAAATCATACCAAGCTAAAAGTTTACTTGAAAAAAGACTCATCTAAGTCCATCTCCCTGATTCCACAATGTTCAATCATGTCTTCTATATGTGTGAACGATGAAATGACGATACCGTGACAAACTACAATAACCTTGTCATATATTAAATATGGCTTAAGTGCTTTTCTAGTTCTTCGTACAACCTCATCCATTGATTCAAAGTGAAAAACTGTGTTGGCATGTCTTTTGCCTTTTTCCCTCATGAATTCAGGATAGGCTTTATCCAAATCATTTCGATCAGAAAAAGTGGTATCCGGCATCCATTCATGCAAATCTGTTTCAACATTTAAGTTAATTTGTGTATTTTTAGAGATAATCGCAGCAGTTTGTAAGGCTCTTGTATAGGGAGAGCTCACAATCACTTCTGCCCCATTCAACCTTGGGTCTTTTGAGACTACTTCGGCTTGGTTTACGCCTCTTTCGGTCAGTTTTCCCAAGTCATACCCTTGATTTTTAAATCCTCTTTCAACGACCTCGTCATATCTAGGTTCGCCATGTCTGATAAAGATAAATTTTGTCATTAACTAACACCTCATAAATAGTATAACACAATCAAAAACACCGCTGTTTTAAAAGCTTAAAAAAAGTTGAGCATATTTCGAAACCGAATTAAATTGCCATGTTATAATATGTAAGGAAAGAGGTATTATATATATGCAAACAAATAATGATTTTAAAGATATTTTATTAAACAGAAGGTCCATCCGTAAATATAAAACAGAACTAAGCGTTGATGACACTGTTATAAAAACTATTTTCAACGAGGCATTAAGAGCGCCTTCAGCAAACAATCTACAACCTTGGTCGTTTAAAGTAATCAAATCAAATGAGGCAAAAGAAAAGTACTCTCATTTGTTTCCTTGGAATAGAAGCCAATATGAAACTTCTGCTTTCATGGTTGTAATTTTGGTTGATACCAGATTCGCATCTAGAGCTTCTCTAATTTATGATAAACAAGTTTCCAATGGTACAATGTCTCAAGACGTAAGAGACAGACAACTCAACGCTTTTAAAGAATCATCGATTAGTGACCTTGATGTCATTAAAACGGCTTACTTAGATGCGGGTTTCATTGCAATGACTTTAATGCTTAATGCTAGGGCACATGGTCTAGATACTTGCCCAATCGGCGGTTTTGATAAAGTAAATGCACCAACGGCCTTTGGACTCGATCACCACGAAGCTGTTATGGCACTTTCATTTGGAGTCAAAGACGATGAAGGTTATCCTTCTCTCCGCTTGGACTTCAGTGAAGTTGCAACAATCGAATAAAAATAAACGTTCAGTCTATAATATGATAGATTGAACGTTTTTTAATTATGTTAGTCGTAAAACTCGACCCAAGTATAGGGTTTGAAAATAATGTCTTTTTGATCTAAGAATTTTTTAATCTCTTCTAATCCAGAAACTTGGTAAAAGTGTTGTGTAATGGCCTCAAACAGATTTTCATCTGAATAAACCAAACTGGTTTGTGTTAACACCTCATATAGTTTTAGCTTGTCATTACGATCGATGATAATACTTTCTTCATACTTATTAGCACTTGAAACATAAAGCGTGTTTTCATTATGAATGCCTAAATCATAATAAGTAAAAATTAGTTTCCCTGTGGCATCCACATCCACAGAAATACAGTAGCCATCTTTACGACAAAATTCCATTATGCTAAGGCGCCCATTGGATCCCAAGGTTTTAGTAAAACAGGCTCTTTTTGATACGCTTTAAGTTCTTCTCTTGTCAAATACTTTTTATGAATAACGGCTTGATAAGTGTGTTCTAAGAACCATGACTGACTCATCAAATAATACCCTTTGTTGCCTTTATCATGTCCCCAACTATTCTCGATTTTCCATTTAGTAGGTTTATCTGATAAAAGATTTACACCCGTAATAACCATCGCATGATTCATTGCACCTTGCAGATAATCTAAGCGCTGTGCTTTGGTCATTCTAAGTGGCATTTGCAATACCGTTTCAAAATCATAGGCTTGATCATCCCATATGCCTTTTTCTCTATCTCCATCTCGAGAGACATCTGCACCAAACCAAACGACTTCTTTGTCTTTTAGTTGAGATACAACAAGCTCTACTAAACGATCCATTTCAAGATTAAGATGCGTGATTGTCTTACCACCCACTACATTGCCCAAATAACCGATTGTATAACTTTTCATATAGGGCTTATCTTCGGTTGGTGCATGAATGACTGACACATACTCGTTTAAATCGATGCCAATCTGAGTATAAAAATCAATTGGCGTTTGATTTTGAACCCGTGTATAGACATTTTCCTTATTCACATACTCGAAATCAAAACGCTTTGGTGGGACACCAAATGAATCACATAAGTAGTTATACAGTTCTTTTAAAACGCTTGATTTTAAAAGGTCTTTATCCGCATTTTTACCTTCTTTTACCAAGGCTCTCGCATCTGCAGCATATTTTCTTAATTTAATGTTAATGATGCGGTTCATTAAACCCGTATTACTCGATTGATAAGTTTCAGGCATCGCTTCTTTAGGTACAACGCCGTATTTCAGAACCAGTGAAACAAACATATCCCACTGTCCACCATCTTGAATCCCTTGCTGAAGCAAGTGTTTGAGGGTTCTATCGTCGGAATCACATGTTAAAAAATCTTCCATTGATTCTAAGAAATAGTTGATTTTTTCGAATTTATCCCAAAAAGCCTGATAGTTTTGAGAAAACTCAAAATCCTTTAATTGGTATTTTTTCGCAACCAGTTCTCTTAAGACATTTAATCCTGCAAACAACCAACATCTGCCTGATGATTTTTGATTGGTAACAGGTAATGTTTCAATATCTATTGAAAATTTAAATTGAGTGTCTTTCTGAGATTCATTTACGTATGCTACGCTTTCTAATCCAGTTTTAGATAAAACCCGTCTTACCACCTTGTGCAAGTCACTTTGCTGGTAATCGTAATCTAAACCTTCTAGCATTTCTTCATTTACTACTTTCATATGCTCAACCCCTTTTTGATTATTATACTACGATTGACCGGCTTTTTGAAAATAAAAACCGTGAAACACTAAAGTTTCACGGTTTAAGCTTAGTTGTATATACGTCCTACAAGTTCTGGGTAATCAATAAACGGATTACGATTGCCTTGTTGGGTGTGAATGACGTTATTTCTATTACGTTCAAAATCATCCACTGGGTCTTCGACATGCCATAGTAATAGAGTCGCTAAATCCCCCATTTGATAAGTATAAGGGGTCACAGTACCGGTTAGATTAACAAGTTCAAGTTTGTCATAACGAATATCCATGTAAAACAATATTCTAGCAATGTCGCCTTTAATATCTTGTCTGTTTGGCGCATACGAATATGGCGTCGTAGATGGACCATACCACTTATTACTACGAGAGGTGTTAATCCCTGGGTCAGACGGCTTTAAATTATGTAGATCTGAAGCCGAATTAACACTACTTCCTGCACTTTCACCAAGTAACGATTGAGGCCAAACGTGTTCTCTATTCCAAGTCTTTCCTGAATCCCAAGTAGCTGAAATCGATGCACCTGTATAAAACTCAATAAGTTTCCCGCTTGCATCAGGGTCCTTATCAGACACTTGAAGCGCATTTCTAGCATAATCATAGTTTTTCCCACTCATTGCTTCAAGTAAGTTGTTTAGGAATATGATTAAGTTATCACCTGTCAAGCCAGCCATGCCATCATAATAAGATTCATGCTCAAATGTTCGCCATTTAGCAGTAATCACCGTATTTTTTAAAATTGGATCTGAAAAATTAAATACTTTTTCGCCAATGTACCAACCTTCAAATTGAAAGCCTTTTTTAGTTGGATTTGACGGCATTTCAGCATAGCCTTTTGCTTCCACACTTTGTGGTTCTATTTGTGTGCCACCAAGCGTATCAAATAATACTTGATAGCTATTGATATCAAATTCTCCATATAAGAACAAGTCACTTGTAACTGGTTTTGTAAAATCATAAATGTCTGTGCCATCTGTCCACTGTTTGAACGTATAATGATCCCTAATAGGCGCCAAAGGTTCACTTAATAGTTCCCCATGCGCGACTTCCACTGGCGCAATTGGAGTTCCAGCGTTAATAAACGTTACTGTATATAGGTTTGCAGTCCATTTTGCGTGAATCGATGTGTCTTTTTGAATCGATGTTGCTTCTGAAAATGGTTCATCGCCTTCGAACCAGCCTGCAAATACATACCCTTCTTTAGTGATATCTGACGGTATTAGTGCTGTCTTACCTTTTTCTACTGTTACTACAGTCGATGCTTGGCCATTCATTGGATCGATGGTTACTTTATAGGTGGTTTTACCACAAGCACTTAAAAGAACTATCATCATCAATGAAAGGCTAAATATTACTAGTTTTTTCATATTTACTCCCTTTTTTAATAAAATGGCGATCCGAAAAGGACTCGAACCTTCAACCGTTACCTTAGGACGGTACTGCTCTATCCATTGAGCTACCGGACCACTCTTTTACCATTTTATCACGAAACACAATAAGAATAAACAAGAGATTTTTAAAGCTTTCAATATTATTACTTCTTTAACTGCCAGCGCTTTCATATTTTTTTAAACCTTTAGTCCAAATAAAGTATGATAACAAAAACATCGCAACGCTCGAAATCGCAACATAGAGGGTCACAATCCACATATTTTCATTAAACAAGAAAGCTCTTATCGGAAAGAATATCACCACCGAGAAAGGCAAAATAAACGTTAACACAAATTGAATGGATTTACTAAAGATATCAACCGGATATTTGGCAAAGTTAGAAAAGTCATAAACCAGGGTCATTACTTCAATGCTTCTTTTTGTCCAAAATGATAAAGACCCAAAAATTAACTTAATCGCAAAGAAAAACCAGATTGCGAAAAACCCAGAAACCAACAATCCAATTGTATTTGAAAAGTGCCAATTGATCGTTAGTTTGCTACCAAACACACATAGAAATATGATGCCTAGAATGAGTTCTCCAAACCCTTCTAGTTGAATCATTTCTGCAACCAATTGAAATAATGGATTTAAAGGCTTAATTAAATATTTATCAAGAATGCCTCTGGTAATGCCCCCATTACCGAGCTGCCATATTTGATCAGAAAATATATGGTCAATCGCTTTAGGAATCAAGTAATAACCATACAAGAACCCCATCATGTTTAAATCCCACCCATTTAACGCTGGAATACTAGAAATTGTCAAATATAGGGTAGAAAAAATAATCCCATTTTCAAGCAAAAATCCGAAAATGCCAATAAAAGCATCAAATCGATAAGCAAGTCTTGCCTTTATACTCCTAGACACATAATAAGGGTATAATTTCACGTATTTTTTCATGTTATCCTCCTACACTGACAACTCTTTTTTTCATCGCGTTGAAAGAAAGATTACAAACGGCATTCAATACAAACACCCAAACAAACTGCATCAAAAACGTGGATAATAACTGATACCCCTCAAGTTTACCCATCAGAATCATAATTGGTGTTTCAATCATGCTTTGAAAGGGTAAAAACTTCATGGTTATTTCCAACCAGTTCGGAAAGAAAGACGACGGTAATAAGCTTCCCGAGAAAAAGGATAACGTGATATTTTTAATGATCATCAATCCAAAAAGAGCGTTTGTAAATAAGGCCATCTCACCAATTAAAAAATTCAATGAATCTGCTATCATAAAAGACAGAATGACACTTGCAAAAAACCAACCAAAATTCAAAATACCTGGAATGGGTATTTCGAGTGTGAAATGAAATAATAGCATTGAAAGACTCATCAAAGGCACAAACATCAAAATGAGTGCTGATAAAAAATTCCCGAAACTAGTTGCGAGTAGTCGATACCTATAATTGATTGGTCTAATCAGACTAATGGCTATATTACCCTCATAAATATCTTCTCCAATGATCCAAAAAGACGCAGTAGAAAACACCAAAGTGGTACCAATCCTTGCATAAATCAAGTAGGACACCATTTCTTCAAATGTCATGCCATTGATGACATCGCTACTGGCGTTTTGGTAAATCGCTTTCCATAAAAAATACAGAATCATCAATGAAATTGCATCCCCTAATAGCCAACCAAAAGCGCTAAATTTATAGGCAAAGCCGCTTAATATACCGGCTTTACTGAAAGCCATATACTTTTTAATATTTTTTGGTTTCATAGATTGTTTTCACAATACTTTCTAAAGAGTTTTCAACGATTGAAATATCAGAAACAGATGCATTATCCAAGATAACTTTTAGAACTTGGTTAATGCTTATTTTTGAAATATCAAAAGCAATACTATAAGTCTCATCTTCTAAAACAACATCGCAAAGACCATCAAAATGGTGTTTGAATACGTTTGTATCAAACTTCTCTTTACAAGTAAACTTAATATGTCTAATGTCTCCAAATTTATTTTTAAGCATTTTGAGTGGTCCGTCATACAAGATAATGCCTTCATCCAAAATAATCACCCTTTGACATAAATCGGTAATATCATCCATGTTATGTGTCGTAAGCACAATGGTTGTATGATATCTCTGATGAATGTCTTTGATGGCTTGTATCATCTTGTCTTTGACTAGAACATCCAATCCAATAGTTGGTTCATCTAAAAATAAGATCTTGGGGTTATGAATTAAACTTGCTGCCAAATCTGCGCGCATACGTTGCCCTAAAGATAAGGTACGAACGGGTTGACTTAAAAACGGTGTCAAATCAAGCACTTCTTTGATAAAGTCAAATCTTTCTTGGTAATCACTCTCTTTGATGTCATAAATTTGCTTTAAAATAGTTAATGACTCGACAAGCGGCAAATCCCACCAAAGCTGAGTTCTTTGCCCAAAAACAACGCCGATTTTTCCTAAAACATGTTTTCTTTGTTTAGGATCATAGGGCAAATACCCATCTACATATATTTCACCTGATGTGGGTGTCAATATCCCACACATCATTTTAATAGTGGTAGATTTTCCTGCCCCATTGGCCCCAATGTAACCCACTATTTCTCCCTCATTCAAACTAAACGAAATGTCTTTAACGGCTTCCGTTACCGTATATTTCATGCTAAATAGTGTTTTAAACATCCCTAAAATACCAGGTTTTCTTACAGGTTTTTTAAAACACTTCTTCACATTTCTTAATTCAATCATTGCCATAAATTTTTTCCTCGATTTTCCTATATAGATTATAGCAACATTTTATGAATCCTGATATAGTGCAAACGTTTTCATGTAAAAAATCATACATGACAACGACATTGCTTAGAAGTATTTTAATAAAGTCTCCTTATTCTATACATAATTTACGTTTAAAACAATTAGACTGGGCAAATACAATCTAAAAATCAACAGTCTAAATCATCGTTTTTTGAATACTATCCATGATTTCTTGACTTCTTTTTTTTCTATCAATGCCACTTGGATGCCTTTAAACTAATATTTTTATTGCTACCTTAAGTATACAAAAAAACACCACACAAAGTGAGGTGTTTCTAATTATCAAAATGGCGATGCAGGAGAGATTCGAACTCCCGACCGACGGCTTAGAAGACCGCGCAATGTATGGGAGCGGCGTATAACCGTAATCAATTTAAAACAAACGCCGATGAAGGCGTTTTATTTTTAGAGAGGTACATAAATGAAAACAGCATATCAGACAATCGAAAAGAGCTTAAAACTTTTTCCGAAACCAGTCGGAGATGTCAGGCTTTATAAACGTGTACTAAAACATGCTCCAGATGTTAAAACAGCGGATGATTTTATGCTTTCGCAAAGGGGTGGCTATTCTGAATCCGAACTTAAAAGAATCAAGTACTTAATCAGATACAAAAAAGAAGCTTATCAAAATAAGATAAGCCTAAAATTGAGCATATAGAACCGCTTTAGTGTTCTATGTGGGAGTATAAGGCGTTCGCCGACCTCTTATACTTCCACATAGCCTACTAAGGCGAGAAAGGTCGGCACGATTATGCTAAAAGAAAGAGACGAAGTATTTAAGAAACTGATTGATTTGATTGAACATGCAGACACACAAACAAAATTAATGGTTTACGAAGAACTATTAGAAACTGGGTCTGTGATTCTTACATTTTTTGATATAGAAGCTTCTCATATTTTTTCGATATCAAACTTTGTTCATAAAGAAGTTAGTTTTAGTGAAACAATCGAAAATGATATTTTTATTGGAAATAGATTTTCTGAAAATGATTTAGAAGTATTAGAGGTATCAGAAGATGCCGAAGACTAAAACTAGAATATACATAAAAATCGGTAACAAATGGGCTATTAGTACTATACTTCAAATGAGATTAACTGAGAAAGTTAAACTAGGTCCTAAAGCTAAAAGACGAGATTATTCAACTTATAGTAACGACCACAGAGAAATGCTCATGAGGTCTATGCAACACCTATTCGGCATTAATAATGCAAAAATGGTAATTGAATATGAAACCTGCAAGTAAGTATATTAAAGTGAAATCAAAGTGGGTTAGTACTCCATTTATTGAGATTATCAAGACTAAAAGTGTTAGTCTAGGACCAAAAAAGAAAAGAGCTAATTTTAATAGTCTTCAACCAGATACATTAGATAAAATACTAAAAGCAATTAGATTTGAGGTTGGTTTTACAGATTGCGAGTTGATTATTGATCATGACTGATATTACTGTTACATATCTCGTTTATAACCTATTTTTCTTAGCGGTCTTTATATTGATTTCTTGGCTTTATTATAAAGTTTTGGATGATGTAGAAAACAAACGTAGAGATAAATAAGAGCTTTTTCTCTTATTAAAATAGAATTGTAACTCCCAAATACAATTCGAAACTAGCTCGGTGCTGAGCTAGTCTACTAGCTTTAGCAACTAGTACTGATGAGATAGCTAAAGAAAGGTCGGCAAAACAAATGGCAAGGATTAAATACATCTACAGTGTCTACGACATTTCAAGAAAGACACATATTGCATTCTTCAGTTCACTAGATAAAGCAAGTAAATTTGTGTTAGCTCACGGTATTAAAGTTAGGACTTATGGATGGAACCGTATCCCTGGATACAGCCATACTGGAAAGCATAGTGCTGCAATCGATTTCAGTTCAATCAACAGTTATACAGAATCAAATACATCAATTCACTTATATGTGAAGATACCACTTGATGAAAATGGTCAATTGAAATTTTAATACGTCGCAATTGTTGGAACATTTCCCTGGGGAATTGTTGGAACAAATATCAGAAAATCATGATCGCTTTATTAGAACCTTCAATGATTGAAAAGGCCTTTTGCCTTTAAAAATATCCAGGCATATCTCCCGAATTATCCTAGTGATTCAAAAGGGAAACTTCATTTTCCCTTCTCTCCTAAAAAAATAGAATTGGTGCTAGGTATAAAAAATTCGTTATCCTAGTTAAATGTGAAGACGATTAAAACAAAATCGAACAGCCAAAACCACTTTTATAGAACGTTCATAAAAGGAATTCGAAACTAGCTCGGTGCTGAGCTAGTCTACTAGCTTTAGCAACTAGTACTGATGAGATAGCTAGAAAGGTCAGCAATTATTTATGACAAAAAACCAAGTTTTAGAAGAATCAACGTATATGGAAATCATGATAGCTTTATTAGAACCTTCAATGATTGATATCGTTTCATGGCACGTTCAAGCTTTCTATGAAACCAATTTAAATTATCCAAAATCAGTACTTAATGGCGTTTTAATAAAAGCTATTCAATCATCAAAAGAATCTGGTAACTCATTTTCAAAAGTCTACTTAGAGAAAATTCGTGAGACATTTGATCAGTATAAAGTAAACACAACATCACTTGTTATTAAGTTTTTAGATAATAAACATAATCACTCTTATAAACGTAAAAAAAAGAAAGTAGCTTTCGTTCCAGAGTATATGGAAGAATACGAACAAGACTTACTTAATAATTAACTTGGAGGGTTTGAAAATATGGCTGGTTACATGAGAATACAAGATTACACTTTCGAAACTAATAAATTTGCTGATACTTGGTTAAAGTTAGGCAGAGGCTTTTCATATGTTAAAATGGCTCACGAAATTATCAAACAATATGCAGCGACTGGCACTGTTAATTTTTCTAACGATTATTTTATTAGAGATACATATTCAGAAAAAGGAATTGTGAAACGTGGTGCAGCAATCAATAGAACAGAACGTACAATTCAATGGGGCTTTACTGTTTTAGAATCTATAGGACTAATTAAAAGACAATATAAAAATGAATCTAAAACAAAGAGATCTGGAATAGATGTCAACGAGGAAACCCTTCTTCGTATTTTGTCTATGAAGAAAAAAGATGTCGAACTATTATCTCGAGACAACCCTATTAAACACCTTAGAAATCAAATGCCAGCAACCATTAAGCCTTCGAAGGCAAAGTCTCTTCTAAAGCGAATTTCACGTGAAAAAAACGAACAAAAGAGACATGCTCTAAAAATTGAAGTTGATAAAATCAACGAAATGTATAGAGAGTACGATCTACAAATCAAAGAGATTATAGCTAAAAATCAAAAGTATATCGAATCAAAAGAGATCGCACCAGATGTTAAACAAAGTGATGAACGTATCGCTGCTGTTAAACAGTACTTCTCTAGTTTTGTGGGCATAGATACTAGCCCTGAGCTCGTTTTCTAATCAAAACATATCCTACTTCAGGTAGGTTGTTTAAGCTTTTTTAAGCTTACTAATTATCGCTTTTATCTCCATAAAAACTCCTTTTCTTCATAAAAAAGACACTGAACCTCGTCAACTCAGTGTCTTTTTTTGTACTCTATAATATTAGATTGCACCCAAGTATATCTCTCTCTTACACCCTTCAAAACTCCTTTGCACCCAAGCCTATATTAGATTGCACCATAATAGTAAGACTCTCTCATATTGATAAATCAATATGTTCGAGTCTTTGTTAAACCGTATGACCGTAAAATGTACTATTATCGTAGATTAACTAACGTTCTCGATTAGTTACTTCAATCAACCCAGATACAAAGACGCTACTTCGTATCGATTACAAGTCAAAGGCCCCTTCGGGTTTTAAATGGATGACGGGTCCCTTTAGTCCCGTCGTTCTAAAAGTCAAAGGATTAATCACTTTCTGTTTACCTAAGATACTTTCAATCTGTTTTTGGATGAGTACTTATCTAAAGATTAAAAACCTCTTATATCGAGCGCTATGAACAATAAAAAAAAGCTGTTATTTAACAGCCTTTAAAGTAATCAAATCAAATGAAGTATTGACTCTATATTCATAGGTTCCGAATTGACCTGATAAGCTCACATTGTAGACACCAGTTTTTTTAGATCTACTTGTTTCATCATAATCCCAACCCATGTCAGGTTCTGTCATTACTAGTTCTGCTACTTCTTTAAGTTGTTCCTGTGTTAATGCTAACCCTTGTGCTAATTTAATTTTCATTTTTTAAGTCCTCCGTTTTCTTTATCTGATTATATTATAACGTTATAACGTTTGAATGTCAACACTATATTTAAAAAAATAATTTGTCCCCTAAAAATCGAAAGTATTGAAATTATTTTATAATTTAGGTAAGGGGCTATCCCTTAAAAATTTAGCACAGGAGGGTTTTTACATGGCTAAAAAAAGAGTTTTAAAAAAATCTACAAAGAAATCAATTTGGAAGGTTGTTTTCTTAGTAGTAGTTGTTGCAGCTTTAATGTTGGCGATTGTTCCATTTACAACACTATCAGCAACAGCACCTAGTTGGTGGAAAGAGATCCACAATTTCTTTACTGATGTTAGAACAAATATCTTAGACTATGCTTCATTTCTAGCGATTGTGCTAGGTTTGATCTTCGGGTCCTATTTTGTTTATAACAAAGTATTGAAATAGTCGGGGTGGTAATTACATGAAAAAAACAATTCTTAGTTTTATTCTGGTAATTACCGCCTTTTTAGGCGTTAATTTACTAAAAGTTAATATATATGCTGAAACTACTAACGGAGTAACTTATGTTACAGAAGGTGATCGTATTTACGTATATCCATATGCGCAAAGAAATATCGACATGAGTTATATGTCAAGTTTAGAAGAATACGATTTTGAATTTGATATTCCTGAGAATGCTATTTCTTTTGTAGTTTACAACGTTACTAAAGAGATTGAAACACTTAGGATATCAGAGTATTTACAATATGGTGGGTATGGAATATATATTGATACAACAACTGGACCTGAAATTTCGAGGGGCTATGAATCATCACCCGGTGTTTATGGTGGAGAATATTTTAATTTTATTCTTGATGACATAACAAAATATCAGTCTGGTGATTTAGTCAATTTATATTTTGAGATTGATGATACTTTGACAGCAGATAAAGCTCATTACAAGCTACACAATCAGAAACAATATCTATCATTCAACTCTGATAATGTTATTGATGTATCAAAACTTAATCCGATATTAAATGAACAGTATATTGATTTCCCGGTTGGAGCTGTTGATTTAGTCATCTCTGATAATGATACTGAATACTTCAGATGGAGTACTTCTGCTATACAAACAAGCGGGTATGATTTTTCTTCTTATGATAGGTTATATATTAGTACAAATTCTTACGAATTCTATGTGGATGCAGTTAAAGAAGACAATGCAAATCCGCTTATGTTGGTCAGTTTCGAAGAAGGATTGTTTGCATATGGAGTAATAGAATCGAATCCAATCACACAGTTTTATATCTCTTTTGAACTAGATAATGAGCCGATTATTGAACCAACAACAATCCCTGTAGATATTGATAACTTACCTACTGAAGCACAAATTAGATCACAATTAACTGCCCTTGATGATGTTGACGGAGATATTTCAAATTTGATTACATATCAGGGAGGAACTTACGAAACTGCTAGAACTTCAAATAGCATCGTTATTGATACTCCATACACCATTAATTATCAAGTAACGGATAGTTCAAACAATGTTACTACAACAACTGTTACTGTAATTGCTAAAGATACAACAAAACCAACTTTCGGAATTACTAATCTACTTATAGAAATACCATTTGAAAATCCTCCTGTGTTTGATGAAACTGATTTATTTGATGATTTATTGGTATCAGATAACTATGACTCTGTTGAGGATATTACAATCGAAGTTATTTCTAGCGAATACTACCCAGAACAAGGGTACGGCGAAGAACATCAATATGATATCGTCTATCGTGCTTCTGATAGCTCAGGAAACTACAGAGATATCACAATCACAGTTATGGTTGTCGATGTTGACGCACCAGAATTTAGTGGTCCTACAAGTTTTATAGTACCAATGAACAAAAAAACTCCAATTTCAGTTATTTTGAAAAATGCGAGAAGTTATGCAGTGGATTACTTTGATAATATCGATCTTACACTACAAGTCATCAGTGATAATTACACTTCAGCGACAACTCCGGGCATTAAAACTGCTGTATTGAGATATAGTGATTTATCAGGTAACTATCTTGATGTTACAATCACGATCAACTTAGTCGATATCGAAGCTCCAATAATGTTTGCGACACCGGATTTATTGATTGCTACTGATATTTATAATACGCTCACTATTGAACAAATCATCGAGTTTCTCAGACGTAGTGAAGATATCATTTCTTATGAAGTACTCACTAATTTGTATTCAGGTAACGAAACGACTTTAGGAACTTATGCTATTACTTTATCAGTAACTGATTCTGATAATAATGTTAAGCAAATTAATCCAAGCATACTCGTTGGAAACTCTGAAGAAATCTATCATCACGTTTATTTTGAAACCAATGGTGGAACTCCTATTAATGCTAAGATAGTACCTGATTTATCTAAATTAGTTGTTACTAATCCAACAAGAGCAGGATATACATTTATAGGTTGGTATAAAGATGAAGCTCTATCTCAACCATTTTCTTTAGTAAGTGATTCAATTACATTTGATATTACGCTTTATGCTAAATGGACTCCAACCACATCTGGTGGATCAACTATTATTGATAATATAAGCAACTTTAAAGCTGCAGACTTCTACTTGATTTTTGGAGCATTTGCTGTAGTATTATTTGTTGGTTATCAAATTAAAAAGAAAAAATAATAAAAGAGGTGCTTCTATGAAGAAAATAACAGTACTACTTCTAACAATTTTATCTGTATTTTGCCTTGACGTGATCAACGTCAGGGCAAGTACTGTTATTGAAGGTCCGGAAGTAATACACAAAGCTAAAAATCAAGTTTTAACGATATCAGATATCTTAAGCTTTTATGAATCAGATATCGGAGAGGTTGCTGTTTCTTTTGATGAATTTACGGGTAATGGTAATCAGATTGGAACTTATAACGTTCAGCTATATGTTGCTGAAGGCGAAATAGTATATCCAAAAGATATCGAAGTCAATGTTATAGACTCTTTACCTGCTCAGATAAAAGCGGTCGGTAACTACAAAGATATTTACACAAACACATCATCAGAGCTTCAAAATAGTACGATCATAACAGCGCTTGAAAGCACAGGTTATATCTACACGATTCAAACAACCCAGATGTATATTTTGAACAACACCTACAAAGCTAATTTTGAAATACCTGGATCTTACGATTATGTTTTCAGATTAGTGGATTCAACGGGTTACGACAACACTTTTTCAATCAAAATAAATGTATCAGATTCAGGAACTTTACCTAATCCTGATTATATTTATGAGAAACCAGAAACAATGGTTTCTAAGTTGATGAATCTACTCAAAACAATCCTAATCTGGTCAGTAGTAATCATATCACTATTTGTGCTATATAAATTCTTTAAACCTAAAGTAAAGGCGGTCCTCAAATGAAAAAAATACTATCAACAATTATACTAACAACTACATTCTTAATGATATTAGCTTTACCTGTGAAAGCTAGTACAGAGGACTTCTCAACAGTTGATAAAGAGTCTATATCATTGATTGATAAAAACTTAGTTTCGTTCAATAATGTTGAATTCAACTTGAGTAATTATAATTCAGTTGGTTATGTTGTTTTAAAAATGGGATACTCAACTACATATACTGTCAATCTATCGAATATATTAAGCTACTTAAACGATTACGAGGCTTCAAATATTAGTAAAACTTATTTGGAGTTTGACTTACAAGCTGTTTATACAGGAACACCAGAAGAGAATCATAGGTGGTATTCTAGTAATACTGATTGGGATTATGAGACGAAACGTTTAGATCTAAAAGGTAACGTTCCGACGTCTAGTTCTATCGAGGTTTGGTGGAATAATGGGTCATCTGGTGGAGCGCCTTCAACTACGACAGGCGGTCTTAGAATATACTCTATCAGGTTCGTTGTTGAGTATACTGAACCTGTTGAACTATATACAACAATCACAAATCTCAATCAACTCCCTTTTGGTAATAATCTCTTAAATTCTTATGACATCAGCAACAATTTAGCAGAGGTCCTAGAAAACGAAGTAACGACAGTGCCGATTATCGAAGTCAACAACGATTATAGTTGGAACTTCTACTTTGATTTTGATGACGATCAAAGATTTAAAGCTATGAACGTTGTAATGCCAGAATCAATCGAAACAACAGAATTTAAGCATATCAGGTACTTTGCAACATCAGACTATCAATTCTTGTTAATGTTCTATAACTTAAATTCTCAAAATGTTTATGATTCAGATTACGTTATTTGGAATATCACAACGAGTGAATTTCAACAGGTTGTATCGGACGTGATTTATGGTAAACCATTTGTAACAGGGAATGGCTATTCAACTTATAATATGATTTATGTTGATGTTTCGATACCTTATGAAATGGATGACGTCACGAGCATTGATTTTAGTTATAAGTACAGATATCATTATCCGTTGCCGTTTCCTTATTACGGCTCAACTCAAAACGGATATAAAACACTTGTTAAGGGCGTTACAACTGAACATACTTTTGCTTGGTGGGTACGATTTAACATGGTACATCTATCTGCTATAGCTATTGATCACATTGGTAATTTTGGGTGGTTTGAAGAAGACCAGATAAAAGAAGTTACATCAAGCTATACAGCAGAAAAGAAGACTGACTTTTTATCTTATTTGAATTCAAAAAGCGATATAAACTATACAATGTCAGATGTTTTTCCGACAAATTCTAAAGTTTATAGAGTCTTCCTTGGCCAACACGATAAACTTGGTTCAAATGCAGTCGATATCATTGAACCTGTAGCTTTAAACTTAAGATACGTTAATGATTCAGTAGAACACTTTGTTCCTAATCCAGAGCAAGTTATCCCGACTCCAGATCCTTCTCATCCAGGCGACCCAATTATTGAAGAAAATGAAAATCAATTCTTAAAAGGGTTAGGCGAAATTTGGTCTACCTGGTATACAATTATTTCGATTGGGTTATCAATCGTTCTGGGCGTATATACTTTTAAGATTATCACTTTTGCGATCAGTAAAAAAGTTAAACATAGAGCGTTGATACAGCTAGGATTGATAAGTCTTTATATAATGTTGTTTCTATTTTTGAGGTAGTATTATGACAGCGATAACTGAATTTCTTTGGAAGGGCTTTATGTTTATTATAGAAAATCCTTCCAAAGCTATTTTGTTTGGAGTTATTATCTTTGCAACTTTTATGGTTAGACCAATTTATCTTTTAGTTAGCAGCATCTGGAATAGCTTGAAATTAATAGTAACAGATCCAAAAGGTATGCTCTTATGGATAGGCTTATTGCTCCTAGGACTACTTATTTTGAAAGGATACGGGGTAATTTAATGCAACAAGCTAAAATATCTATAGCACAAAAGTTAGAACAAGTACTCGAAGATTCGGCTAGAAAAATTTATGAACTGTTTGAGAAAACAGAGATAGTTTATAGAAAGATAGTTGACTTCGTGTTGACTATTTTCTATTTTATTGAGGATAAAATTTGGTATAAAATCGATAAGCAGAAAAAGATTATTGATAATCCTTTGTATAAGAAATTTCGCTATTTAACGTTTCCTTGGCATTTTTTATGGATAATTGTATATCTTCTATCCAAACGAAAAAAAAATGATAGGTTAATTTATGATCTACCGGGAGTACATATCATTGTTGGGCCTCCCGGATGTGGGAAATCAAGTCTACAGTTTATGTTGGCCGAACGATTCAGATTAAAGACCGGTAAACCTAGTTTGATCAATTCTGATTTCGAGAAAGCTAGACTATCAGAAGATAAAACTTACTACTTTAAGTATCATTATCTATACAACTTTACAGACTTCTGGAGAGATAGAAGAATGGTTCAACTTCCAAATCACAAAATCGCTGCTTCTTTAATCATCGATGAGGGACATAGAATTCTTAATTATCGCGAAAATGGATCTACAGAATATAACGATAAGTTCATGCCTTTTATGAATTATGCAGTATTAGTTAGAAAATACATTAAGCACATTTACTTTTCTACTCAAATGGGTAAAGTAGACATTCAGCTTATGCACTTAGCACAATCGCTGACACAACCTAGAGTGGACATTGGATTCGATTATCCTGATTGGTTGGTTGAAACAGGCGCATATCGTTTTAAAATCAAAGGATTCTTCATTGACCAATTTTCAATCGATGCAAACGGAGAAAAGAGTGTAAAGCCTGTTAAGTCGTTTTATATTAAGAATGAGTGGGCAGATTTCGACTCTTTTGAGACAATGGCAATGAATGACGTGTATGATCACGTTAAGCTGTATCAACCTAATAATCTTATTCGAGAAAGGACACACAAAACAAATGGATAAAAATGAAGTAATGAGAAATACACTCATAGTGTTAGATAAAATACTACCTTTTGTAATCATAGCGTTTGGAATATCATTGATTTTCTTTTTATTAGTATCAGCTCTATATAGTGTCGTTTGGTATCAGAAGAAAGCTAATCTAAAGAAATCTGAAGAAATCATTGAGGAAAACAGACAACTTGTAGAGGACGCTCAGTTTATGTATCAAAACAAGAAATACACAAAAGTAATTGAAGAACAAATCGCTCAGATAAAAGAGCTCCATTTAGAAACTAAGAAACTCAGATCAATGAATGAAGAAATTGAGATCGATAGAAAACGAAATAAAAAATCCGGGAAGGCTCAGAAAATACAACTCGAAGTTGATGATCCAGAAGAAAAGAAACCTAAGAAGAAAACTACTCCTGAAACATCTGCTAAAGCTTCTAAATCTAAACCTGAAGCAAAGGATAAAAAGATTGTTAAAAACAGCGGATAGTTAGTGTATACAATATATACTTTAGTATATATGTGTATATCCTTACACATATAATTCTTTCGGGCATTGATGTTCGATACCCTTGATGTTTTTTTGGAACGGTTGATAGTTAAAGTAAAAAGCATGTTTACATTGTACAATTATAATGTTACACATTTCGCTACCGGGACAATTTAATAAAAGGGAGACATATTATGCAAATTAGAGAATCAGTAGAACGCTACATATCATATGTGAAGCGTCAATTTTCACTAGGTACACATCGGTACTATAAGTCACATCTAGGACACTTCTTATTGTGGGCGGACAAGAGAGAGATTCTAGATATCGAAGACATTAAGTATTACGTCTTTGATGATTACATCGCAGACATGAAACAGACATGTTCTAATACAACCATTAACAAAAGGATTGGCATGCTTAAACGCTGGTCAATCAATCAGAACCATGACTTACCTTATCTACACTCAATTAAGAAATTGAAAGAGCGTAGAACCACGTTTAAGATGATTGACCACAGAACGATGAACAAGATAAAGAAGTATGTACATACACTAGATGTATCAATCTATAATAATCTTGTTTATAAAACCATGGTACTACTTCTGATTGATACGGGTGCGCGTATCAATGAGGTACTAAGCATCGAGATTAAAAACATCGATGTCAAAAAAAATGAAATACTATTAACTACAACAAAGACTAAAAGTGATCGTGTTGTTTATTTTAGAAATGACACAAAGAAGTTAATACAAGATACGATAAAAAAAAGTCGATCTAATTTCTTGTTATACAACAACGAAAAAGACAGACTTATTAAATATGAAGATGTGAGGTTCTTCTTTCGTAAGATGAAGCGCATCCTTGACATCGATGAGCTACATCCGCATATGTTCAGACATACCATGGCAACGAATTGGCTTGAGGCTGGAGCAGATTTAATATCAGTTATGGAAACTCTTGGCCATAAGAACTTAGAGACTACAGAACGCTATTTGCATGTGAATAAAAAGCATATTAAAAAAACCTATATGGAAAAATACAAAGGTTAATTATTCAGCATCATCGATAGCTTGGCCAACAATTTCATGAACGCCACGAAATCCGAATAGATCATTAGGCGAGCATTTAAATATATCGCATAGCTTGATGATCTGTTTGGCATTTGGAAACGACTTTCCTTTTTCCCAAAGCCAATAGTTGGCTTGAGTCATCTGCAGTAATTCAGCAAGTTCTCTTTGACTTAAACGTGCTTTGTTTCGAAAATCCTTAAGCTTTAGGTATTCCACTTGAATCACTCCTTTTGTGGTTTTGATAAGTAAAACTTGTTATTTATGTTGACATTCTGACAAGTGTGACTTATAATTCAAATATAGACAAGCAAAACTTGTCAAAGATTCTAAAATATATCCTGGTACTTAAACCAGGGAAAGGGTTGGCGAATATGTTCAAACTAGGAAAACCAGAATACAAACTTTTAAAACGTTGTTTAAATGGAGTAATCATTTTTATAGGATTAATATTGATCGTGACGATTACTGCTAATCTCTTTGGAATAATCAAAGGCGATCTAGATATATCAGATAAAATTATGCCCCCTGTTTTTGGATTTCTTATAGCTACATGGTTCTACGATTATTTAGCTACTAAAGAAAAAGTTGATGAACTTGAAGAAAAACTTTCGAATAAGAATGAATAGTTACTACAATCTCTTTTTAGCTTTAGTGAAATAATGGTCCATAACATTAATCAAGAAGTAAATGCTTAATAATATAGCACCAACCAATATTAGTCCATTAGCCAATTCTGTGAAAACTTGTTTTAAGTCATCATTTAGAACAAGAAAAACTAATAGAGCAAACACAATGAATACTATAAAGCTTTGAATACTTGACTTGTTAGGCTTCTTACGCCTAGACATAGAATCACTCCTTATTTATATATAACTGAATAATCAGCGGTAATATCAAAATGGCGATGCAGGAGAGATTCGAACTCCCGACCGACGGCTTAGAAGGCCGTTGCTCTATCCAACTGAGCTACTGCACCATTTTTGACAGCAAAGTTATTATAACCTAAAATGAGGCGGATGTAAAGAGATAAAGTCATTAAATTTCAGAAAAAACCAGAAAAAAGAAAAGGGACAAATGTCCCTCATCCTTATAATTTTCCTGCTTGATTTACTTTGTTTAAAATTCTGTACAAAGTCTTAGTGTCTTGTTCACCTAAATGCTTCATTAACTTAGTAATTCTAGCATAATAGACGTCTTGAACACTTTCAACAAACATACGTCCTTTTTCAGTAAGTAGCACATAAGTTACACGGTGATCCGATTTAGAATCTCTACGTGTTAAATATCCATCTTCAACGAGTTTGTTCATCTTGTGTGTAATTGCTGGTAGTGTCACTTTTAATCTCTTTGCGATGGCACTAGGTTTGATCCCGTCAGGATCTCCAAATGCTACAGAGAATAACAGTGTGATATCAGCATCGCTAAGTTGATACTTTTTGTGACGATAGATTCCACTTTTTCTTAAGCCTTGCAAAGCTCTTTCGAAATCTTGTGCAAATACTAATTTTTCATTCATAGTAATTCCCCCCTTACTATATATACATTATATCTTTTTTTTTCTAAATGTGTAAAGAAAAATGACGAATAATTCATAAAAATTTGAATTGTCACATATTTAAACAAATGTCCTTATCCTAAATTCTACTTTTTTTATTGATACTTTTAGTAGCTTTTAGGCTTTTTATAGCCATTTTCAACCATTTGATTTGAACTTCAAGACTTTGTTGTCTTACGGTCGGTACCTTTTGATATAGTTCTTCGTTTATCTTTAATAAATGTTCGTAATATGACAACGCTTCAATTTTAGATTGTAAAACAGGTCCTAAAAACATCTGTTTCTCTGTGAGTTTTTCCTCATTTTTGGTTAAAACAAACAATACATAATAAAACTTTTCATGAATTACTTCTTCATTTTCAATCTTAAAACCATTGTCAGTTATAAATCTTCTAAACTGGTCTAAATGATTATGAACCGATACGATATATTTGTTTGGTGTTAGATGTTTTTGAGATAATATCGTTTTAACTAAATGCATCCCCATACCTGCAATTACAACCCCATCATAGGGTTCGTTAACATTTAGAAACCCATTGGATAGAACAAAGCTCACTTGTGATTCCAAACCGGCCATTTTGATGTTTTTATACGCGTTTTTCAAAGGCTGTTCGTTTATATCGCAAGCAATCCCTTTTTGTATATAGTGATTATTTAATGCATCAATAAGTAGATAGCCATGATCTGTTCCGATATCCAGCAGTGTATTAGTCCCTTTTGTGAGTTTGCTTAAAGCTTCGATGCGTTTCATTATCTACGTGTTAAATTGAAGTCTTTAAGTTTCTTCTGACGAGATGGTTGTCTAAGTTTTCTAAGTGCTTTTGACTCAATTTGTCGTATACGTTCACGTGTCACACCAAACTCTTTTCCGACTTCTTCCAGTGTATGGGTTTTCCCATCAAGTAAACCATATCTAAGTCTTAAGACCTTTTCTTCACGATCCGTTAAAGTCTCAAGCACTTCATCTAAAGTACGTTTAACCATTTCCTGAACAGTATATTCGTATGGATTAAGTGCGGTAGGATCCGAGATAAAATCGCCTAAAGATGAATCTTCTTCTTCACCTACAGGCGCTTCTAAAGAAATCGGTTCTTGTGCAATTTTTTGAATGGCTTGGACGCGTTCAGCTGTTATGCCCATACGTTCGCCTATTTCTTCTGGAGATGGTTCTCTAGAAAGTTCTTGCACAAGTTGGCGTTGAATTCGAACCAGTTTGTTAATGGTTTCTACCATATGAACTGGAATACGAATGGTTCTTGCTTGGTCGGCAACCGCTCTGGTGATTGCCTGTCTGATCCACCAAGTGGCGTACGTAGAGAATTTAAACCCTTTTTCATGGTCAAACTTATCGACTGCGCGCATTAATCCCATATTGCCTTCTTGAATCAAATCTAAAAAGAGCATCCCTCTGCCCACATAACGCTTCGCAATGGATACCACCAATCGATAGTTAGCTTCGACCAGACGGTTTTTAGCATATGCCGCATCTTCAATCATGTTTTCTAACTGAAGTCTATCGGTTTCAGGTATATCGTAACCTTCTCTTTTAGCTTCTTCGATTTGTTCAGAAGCCATTCTACCGTTATTAACACGAATGGCATAATCAACCTCTTCATCGCCTTTTAAAAGCGGAATTCGGCCAATTTCTTTTAAGTACATACGAACTGGATCGTCCACTTTTATAGAAGAAGGCAAAGATTCGATATTCATGAGTTCTTCTTCTTTGATGTCTTCGATTTCTAAAGACGATAATGACAGCTGATCAAAATCAAGCTCCTCAATGTCATCTTCTTCCTCTTCCTCTTCCTCGACCTCTTTTGAGACTGAAACATTGTCGAGTTCAACCTCTTCTTCATCATCAGAATCTGCAGCAATATCAATGTCTTTTTCTAATAAAGCTTGCTCTATTTCTTTATAGTTTTTTGAATCAAATGGGGCGATTTTGATGACTTCATCAAAACTTACATAACCGTTTTTTTCACCTTTTTTGATTAAATCTGCAATAATTTTATCTAGGTTCATCACTATTCTCCTTCGTTTATAAATAATATGCCAGCTTGTCTGAGCGTAGCTAAACTCTTAGATATGATTTGGCGAATGCGTTCACGAGTTAACCCCATAAGATTGCCTATTTCCTCTAAAGTATAATATTTCCCATCATAAAGACCAAATCGGTATTTAATGACCTGCTCATCTCTTGGTCCCAATTGGTTCAAGAGTGCTGCGATTTGTTCTTTCTCTTTTTCCATCATATAGTTTTGTTCTGGATTTAAGACATCAGACGCAATAAAATCGGACAAAGTTGCATCTTCTTCGCTACCAACAACTTTATCGAGCGAGACCACTTCTTGAGTCAATTGCTCGTAATAAGTCACTTTCGAGACTGGTATGCTTAAAGCTTTTGCAATTTCCGATACAGTTGGATGTCTATCCAGCTGCATGCTCAATTCGTTTTTAACACGTGTCATTTTGTTCAAATCATCGACTAAATGAACAGGGATTCGAATGGTTTTAGACTGTTTAGCAATTGCACGTGAAATCGCTTGTCTAATCCACCATGTCGCATAGGTCGAAAACTTGTTGCCCATTCGATAGTCAAATTTATCGGCCGCTTTCATTAAACCCATACTACCTTCTTGAATGATATCCAGCAAATCCATTTTGCCATCGTACTTCTTAGCAATTGAGATCACCAATCTTAAGTTTGAGACAACCAATCTATTTTTTGCAGCAACAGCAGTCTCAATCGTTTTTTTACGATTAGCTTCTAATACTGCATCTTCTAGTACACCTTGTTCAATCGCTTCATGTCCCATAAATATAGCCTTTGTCACTTCTTTTTCTTCTTCTAAAGTTAATAGTCTAATGTCACCCATTTCTTTTAGGAATAGGTGATAGCTGTCAAGCGGCTTATCTTTGGGAATTTCGATGATTGGTGGTAAGGCATCTTCATAAACGATTTCATATCCGTTGGATTCAATCTCATTTTTAAGTTTGTCAAACAGACGATCATCCATATCAATCTGTTCCAACAAATCTCCTAAAGGAATTTGTTTCGTCTCTTTGTACGTTTCTAACAATTTCAGTGTGGCTTCGCTCATGAATTTACCTGCCTTTTGTTGATTTTGTTCTTTAGTGTTTTTTGTTGTTCAACCATGTTGGTCTGTGTATAAGCTTCTTTTTCAGCTTTAATCTCAATCAACAGTGCTTTATACGCTTTTGAATCTGTAATTGAAGACATTACGTCTAATAAACGTGTGATGGCTTCTTCGTCGAAAACAAATTGTCCCCCCCATTCAATTTGTGAGGTCACTTTTTCTTTAAGAATTCTTTGTTGGTCTAAAGAAAGCATCTCCATAAATGTTTCAAACGAAAAGTCTGAATAAGTCTTATAATAACCATGCATTAACACGGTTCGTAATCGGAACAAATCCATATCTGCGACCAGTTGCGTCCCTAAAACCTGATCAATCCGAGTCGCCGCTTTTGGGTCTTTCATCATTGCGATTAAAAGCTGTTTCTCTGCTTGGTAATATTTAAGGGGTAAATCTCTTTTGAAACTTGGTTTTGTCTCATTTTTTGGCATTGGTCTTTCTACGTAAGTTTCTTTATTTGAAACCGCATCATAGCTAACGCCTAAATCCAACGCTAATTTTTTTAGATATATTTCTCTTAAACTATGATCTTTACCTCTTAACATCAGTACCACATTTCGTTTAAACTGGTTGATGTCATTAGCATTGGTTAAGTCCAACCCATTTTTATGGTAGTCATATCCGAACTGATAAGGATCGATGGTTTCATTAAATAACGCTTGATAGGCTTCCTTACCATTTTTCTTAAGAAAATCATCTGGATCCATCCCTTGCGAGAGCTTTAAAATATCGATTCTAAGCCCTACTTCTTGTAATATTGGAATGGCTTTCATGGTTGCATTTTGACCAGCTTTATCCCCATCATAAGCGATGATTACTTGGTCAGTATGTCGTTTAATTAATTGCGCTTGTTTTTTGGTTAATGCCGTTCCCATGGTGGCTACCCCATATGGAATGCCCGCTCTATAAGATGCCATTACATCAAAAAACCCTTCATGTAAAACAATCTTCTTACTTATACGAATATCTCTTAATGCTTGATAGAGATGATACAATGTGTCTCCTTTATGAAACACACTGGTTTCTGGGGTATTCAAATACTTAATCGGATCATCTCCAAGTGCTCTACCACTGAATCCAACGATTCTTCCAACAGCATCTTGAATAGGGAAGGTAATTCTAAACGTCATTAAATCGTAATAACTACCGTCATCACGAGACTTAACCACCCCAGCAGACTCCATATGTTCAGGATGATAGTTTTTCGTCTTTAAAATATTGAAGAGGGCGTTTTTTTCTTTAGGTGCTAATCCGATTTGAAAGTGTTTAATGTCTTCGAGCGTTAAGCCTCTGTTCTTCAAATAGTCTATCGCTAATTTTCCTGACTCAGAATTATGCAAGTAGTACTCATAAAAGAGGTTTGCCTCTTTCAAGACAGCATGTTCTACTTTATCATCATCAATCGTGCTTTTAACATCTAGTTTGATGCCAAGTGGCTCTGCCAAAGCTTTGGCAGCCTCTTCAAAACTAATGTTTTTTATTTTTTGATAAAAAACAATAGGTTTTCCGCCTTCTCCACATGCCATGCATTTCGCGATGTGTTTTTCTGGTGAAACTGAAAAGGAAGGACTTTTGTCATCATGAAACGGACATTGTCCCATGTAGTTCTTTCCTTTTTTCACTAAATTGACATAAGGACTGACCAATGCAACGATATCGGTCTTTTCATTTATTTCATCGATTAAATTACGTGGAATGGACACAAAAAGACCTCCTATTCGTTAAAAAGCTGTATGTTTCTTGATGAATGCTTCCAAGTCGTTTATATAAACTTTCTCCTGGAGCATCGTGTCTCTAAATCGAACGGTTACAGTATTGTGTTCGAGTGTTTCATCATCGACTGTAAGACAAAGCGGTGTGCCGATTTGGTCTTGTCTACGATATCGTTTACCAATGTTTTGTGTTTCATCATAAGTACTTTGACTAAACTTAGAGACTATTTCCAGTAATTCGACGGCTTTGGTCTCATGTCTTTTTTTAATCAACGGCAACACTGCAACTTGATAAGGCGCAAGCGCAGGGTGTATTTTTAAGACTTCTCTAATCTGTCCATCTTCTAACACTTCTTCCTCATATGCTTGAGTCAAGAAAGCCATTAAAAGACGTTCTACACCGACTGATGGTTCAATCACATAAGGTAAATAACGTTCATTTGTTTCAGGGTCTAAGTATTCCAAGGATTCTTTTGATTGTGTTTGATGAGCATTCAAATCAAAATTCGTTCTTGATGCAATCCCCCAAAGTTCATCAAAGCCCCAAGGAAATTGATATAAAATATCTGTTGTCGCATTTGAATAGTGTGAAAGCTCTTTTGGATCGTGGTCATGAAATTCTAAGTTTTCCTGTTTAAGACCTAAGCCTTTTAACCAATCGATACAATACTTTCGCCAATAATCAAACCACTCTAACTCTGTACCTGGTTTACAAAAAAATTCTAATTCCATTTGTTCAAACTCACGAGTTCTAAAAATGAAATTTCCTGGTGTGATTTCATTACGGAATGATTTACCTACTTGGCAAACCCCAAACGGCACTTTTCTACGTGTAGTGCGTTGAATGTTTTTAAAATTAATGAAAATACCTTGTGCCGTCTCCGGTCTTAAATAAACTGTATTACCTGCACTTTCGGTAACCCCCTGTGAGGTTTTAAACATTAAGTTAAATGCTTTAATCTCAGTCCAACCTACTTTGCCACAATTTGGGCATGGGACTTTTTCAGCCATCATATAGCTGTGAAGTTCCTGATTAGTCCAAGCACTTGGATTAATGGTGTAATGACTGTGTTCTTCAATCAGTTTATCAGCTCTATGACGTGTGTTACAAAATTTACATTCCGTAAGCGGATCAGAAAAACCACCCACATGTCCACTGGCAATCCAAACTTGAGAATTCATCAAAATTGATGAATCTAGTAAAACGTTAAATCTGTTTTCATCATGGAATTTTTTTAACCAAGCCTTTTTAATGTTGTTTTTTAGTAGGCTTCCAAGTGGGCCATAATCCCAAGTGTTGGCTAGGCCACCATATAATTCAGACCCTTGATAAATAAACCCCGTTTGTTTAGCATAGGTCGTTAATTTTTCTAGACTAATCATAATATCCCTCTATTCTTTTAAAGCTCTTACCTCATATTCTAGATGATACCGGTAAAAAGCTCGTATAAATCTTTCTGCGACAAGTGTTTCTTTCTCGGTTAATACCAGCTCACTTGATTTGTAAAAATAAAGCTTTGACAACAACACGGTTTCCTCTAATGTAAAATCAGAAAATAATCCGTTTTCAACCGTGGAAACCTTCGCTTCTTTAACAGAAAAACCAAGCGGATCATCTCCTACGAAATCTAATGCATACCCTAATAAGTACAACATTTTGATTGGAAATACCAAGGCTGCTAACCTTGCATTTTCTTTCAAGAGACTAAGCAAATGATACACCTTATCGTGCGGAAGATCCTCTGTGACCAAATGGTCAATTAGTTCAAAGATGATTGATACCCTTTTGGTTAAAAGATAGTTTGATTTAACAACATGATAATCATCGACTAAAACGGCTTTTTGAAGACTATACATGTCACTTTCTTTTGAATCAAACTCTATTTCTGTTAAATATTGTGCTAAATGTCTAAATTCATTTTTATAACTTTTTACCCCATTGGCAACCAATGTGATTTTCCCAATTGGTGTATAAACAAATAAAAGTTTTGACGACTCTTTGTAATCGAGTGTCTTATATATAATGCCCTTATTCCGATTTGTCATAGCCAAAAGCCTTTAAGTCAGATGGGCGATTTCGCCAATCTTTTTTGACTTTCACCCATAATAACAAATGGATTTTCGTATTTAAAATCTTATTGATTTCTTTTCTGGCTTCTGTCCCTATATCTTTAAGCATTGAACCGCCCTTGCCAATTAAGATTTGCTTTTGGGTGTTTCGTTCTACCACAATCGTGGCATGAACTTCATAAACACCCTCGTTCATTTCTGTGTGTTCAATGACAACAGCAACAGCATGAGGAACCTCTTCTTGTGTTTTATAAAGCACTTTTTCTCTAATGATTTCAGCCATTAACTGAAAATCAGTTTGATTGGTAATTTCATCAGACTCGAAAAGCGGATACCCCTCTTGTAAATCTCCCATAAGGGATTCTAACAATTTATCAATGTTTTGATTTTCTTTGGCAGATATAGGAAAATAGCCTTTGAATGGAAATGCGCCTAGATAAGACATAATGATTCGGTCAATGTCTGCTTTACTGCTTAATAAGTCAATTTTGTTTATGACCAAATAGACTGGCCCATCAACTTCTTTAAAGAGTCTAATGATTTGGTCTTCACTTGTACCCTTTTCATGATCAACCATGAACAATACCGCGTCCATCCCTTGAATGGAACTGTAAGCTGTGTCATCGAGTATTTTTCCTAATTGGTGCTTAGGCTTATGAATGCCTGGCGTATCGACAAAAACCATTTGATAAGTTTCAGTCGTTTTAATACCTAAGATACGATTGCGTGTGGTTTGAGGTTTTGGACTTGTAATCGCAATTTTTTTTCCCATGACTTGATTTAAGAAGGTCGATTTTCCAACATTTGGCTTACCTACAATACTTACAAAGCCACTTTTGAAATTACTCTTCATTTTTTTCTACTTCGTCAAATGAGTAAGGTAATAGTTCTTTAATGTTTGTGTCTTTAATGTCGCCTTTCAAATTTGATAAATAAATAGGAGTATCTTTCGGCATCAGTTCATTCATCACTTGACGGCATGCGCCGCAAGGACTGATTGGCGCTTCTGTCCCACCTGTCACCGCTAAAGCAACAATGTCTTCTTTACGATAACCTTGGCTATAAGCTGCAAACAATGCGCTTCTTTCTCCACAGTTAGATAGTCCAAATGAGGCGTTTTCGATGTTTGCTCCATGGATAACAGTGCCGTCTTTCATAAGTAATGCAGCACCTACTCCAAAATTAGAGTATGGTGAATATGTTTTTTGTCTTGCTTTAATTGCTTCTTGTACCAATTGTTGTTTGTTCATCATTGTATTTATTTCCTCTCCAAATTAGCTTTTTTAAGTATTTCTTCTTGTTTTTGAGTCATAACGGATTCTTCCTCATCTGTATGATGATCATAGCCTAACAAATGCAGGTAGCCATGAACCGATAAAAACCCAATTTCTCTTTCAATGCTGTGATTGTAGTCAGCTGCTTGTTCTTTGGCTCTGTCTAAACATATGAAGATGTCGCCTATATAGTTTTCATCTTTATCAGGAAAACTAATGACGTCCGTCACTTTGTCGATACCGCGATACTCTCTATTCATTTCTTGAATAGCTTGAGCTGTGAAAAAAATCACATTCATCTCTTCTTCTGTTTCAATGTGAGTGAAAATGGATTGAATCAAAAGTTCAGCATTCAGCGTATTTTCCTCTGTTTGATTATAAAATGTCACGTTCATTAGGATTCATACCTCTCCAATATTTTTTGAACAAGCGGGTTTCTAACAACATCTAGTCGTTTAAAATGAACGATTTTTATGGCTTCTATGTCAGAAAGCAAATTAACTGCTTCAGTCAAACCTGACGAAACGCCTCTTGGAAGATCTGCTTGAGAAGGATCTCCTGTGATGACCATTTTAGATGAAAAACCCAACCTTGTTAAAAACATCTTCATTTGAGTTGAAGTCGTATTTTGAGCCTCATCTAGAATAATAAAGGCATTTTCTAGGGTTCTTCCTCTCATATACGCAAGAGGGGCAATCTCAATCACACCTTTTTCCATCAACGAAGTTGTTAACTCAAATCCTAAAAATTCATACAAAGCGTCATAAAGAGGAATCAAGTAAGGATCTACCTTTTCTTTTAGATCCCCCGGTAAGAATCCGAGAGATTCACCGGCTTCAACCGCTGGTCTAGTTAAAATAAGTTTTTTTACTTTGTTGTCTTTCAAGTAACTCACAGCTTTTGCAACCGCTAAATAGGTTTTTCCTGTCCCAGCAGGCCCGATTCCAAAAACCATATCGTAATTCATCAATGCCTCATGATAGACCTTTTGTGTAAATGTTTTCGGGAAAATCGGTTTGCCTTGCTGATTAATAATGATATGCTTTCTTTTTAAAAAAAGCGTTTCAATATCATTCAACTCGTTGGCCTCAGCCAATTTAATCATGTAAAGGACATCTCGTTCTGAAAGTGCAACCGAAGGTGCAATTAAAATCATTTTTTCTAAAACGCTACTCATGAGTATTTGAATAGATGGATTCTCGCAATCTGTATGAAATTCTGAATTAACCAGTGTCAGATTAAAACCAAAATAGGTCTTAAAGACCTCTAAGTTTTTATCGAATGGACCGACTATGTTATACGCCAGTTCTGGTTCTTTTAGCACAACATTTAACTTCATTCAATCACTCCTAGGTTTATTATATCATAATAAAGGCAAAATATAGGTCATTTGATGAAAGAAAAAAGCACAAATTCATGTGCTTATTTTTTATTGCTTCGAGCTGCTTGGCGCTTCAATTTACGGTCAACACTAGGTTTAACATAAAACTCGCGCTTACGTGCTTCTGCGAGGGTGCCAGATCTAGAGACGTCACGTTTAAAACGACGCAATGCATCTTCAATAGATTCGGTTTCACGTACTACGATTTTAGGCATGTCTGCCCTCCTTCCGCACTTAAAATTCCTTAAGCCGTTATCATTATATCGAATTTAATACTGTTTGTAAAGTGTTTTATCAATTATTTGAAGAGAATTAAGATTCCATGTATGCGTCTAGGACGCTTAAAGCATACAAACTGGCAATTTCTGTTTGCAAGATGCGCTTACCTAACCCAACTGTTTTAAATCCATGAGCGCACAGGTACGCAATTTCTTGTTCATCAATACCACCTTCTGGACCAACTAAAATGACCACTTCATCCAAGGTTTCCACTTCACTTACAATCTGAAAAAACGACTCATTTTTATTGTTTTCATAGGCAATCCATTTGTGTTTTTGAGAAAATGACAACTTTGTCAAGTCCCTCTCATAACGAAGATTAGGCACATCATCACGATGGCTAAGTCTAGCCGCTTCTAATGCTATTTTTTGAAATCGTTCCATCTTTTTATCTAATACTTTATCATCGTATTGTACAATACTTCTTTTCATTGGAACAAAAATGATTTCTGAAACCCCAAATTCAGTCGCATATTTTGAAACAATCTCTTGTTTATCTTGTTTTCCAAGGCCTTGGATCAATGTGATTTTAACTTTGGAACGAGTTGATGGCAGTTCGGTTAAGTAATCAATCAAAACCGTTTCTCCAACCGACTTAATCTCAGCTAAATAACAGGTATTATTCACGCACACTTCGATTTTTTCGTTTGGTTTCATTCGCATGACCTTATGGATATGAAATGCATTCTCATCAGAGATCACGGTCAATTTTTCATTCAAAAAATACCTTTGCAAGCTAACACCTTCTTTATTTATTCTGTGACTTAGTCATTATACCTAATTACGCTTCAAAATAAAAGCCCTCATTACTGAAGGCTTAATTGATTAATCTTTTTGACCACGTTCATCATCTTCGTGATCTTCCTTATGACCATTTTCTTCATCGTCATCACTATCTTCTTTTTTTTGACCATAACGATTGCCAAAATGCTCACTTTGATCACCTTTTCGGTTTTTGATTTCATAATGGAATTGATAGTTACCTAACGTCTCATCGAACACTACCTTAACCATCATTGTTCCCTCTTCATCACCATTCGAGTTTTCAAGTTCATACTTAACATCCAAAATAGCGCCATCAAGCTGTAAACGTCTTCTTGCTTCCAATTTGATTTCTGTATTTGACAATAAGTTTTCATAGTCTAATTCTACAATCATGTGCTTATTCAAAGACTTCAATTCTAAACTGGTTTCTTCTACTTTTTCACTGTTTTTAAATAGTTGATATGTAAACTTTTGCGCTTTATTTGTCTCTGTGCATTTGGTATAAACATAGGATATACCTTTAAGCTCAAGTCGATCATAGGTATAAGTTTCTACCGTCAAGGTGTCTTCATCTTCTTTGATTGTGGTGTCCATGTAAAACTGTTTATCACCAACTAATACCATACCTTCAGTAACATTCTCGCCTGAAATATTCGACTGACGGTAGTAGTAAGTATATTTAACTGGTTCATTTGCTAGACTAAACGTTTGATAATCCATCATGTATTCATAGGTTTCTACATCAGATACTAACGGTTCTGAAAAATCAAAAGTATCATCTTCATTGATGACCAACTCAATCAAATTAAAATATGGATTTAAGTCGTTGATTTTATTTGACATAACGGTTTCGTTTCTTAAAGTTTCGAAACTGTATAATACAGAAAGTTCATTTGAAAGTGTTGGTTCAGAGTCGATAGAATCAAGCAGCACTGAGGAAGTGATTGCATTAAACGAAGTCGTTTTTTCAGTGCTTAAAGTAATGCTTGGCGATGGGTTCGTCGTTTCATTTGAATTGAGCAGCCCAATTGTTAATAAAAATGCTAAAATCAAAACAAATGAGAATCTCAAAACCAACTTTGGCTGCATTAAAATAGCCTTTTTAGTCTTAGGTTCAACATGAATACTCGTAATATCGAACGTTTCTAAGCAACTAGGAACTTTTGTTTCAATTGAGTTTTTAAGTAGTGCCTTGAGTTCTTTTTTCTTCATGATTGCCCCTCCATTCTCATTTTTTTGATCGCTTTATTGTAAAGCCATAACACAGTACCTAATGGCTTTTGGGTAATTAAAGCTATTTCCTTAAAGCTTAATTCGTCGATGACTCTTAACAAAACAATCTCTTTTTCAAGTGGACTGACCGTTTTCAATAGCGCTTCGACAAGCAACTTGTTTTCGTGGTTTGTCTCGACTTTATACTGATACTCAACTTCTTCAAAACTGATCGAAGTCTTGTGCTTTCTAAAATAGTCCATTGCAAGATTATGGGCGATCGAATTAATCCACTGTTTAAATTTCCCGTTTTTCTTATAGGAGTTGATTTTTTCAATCGCCCTTACATAGGTATCCTGCATTAAATCCTGGGTAATCGACTCATTCTTAACAATCGATTTGATAATGGCGTACACACTTCTACTTGTAAGCTCATATACTGCATTAAAACCTTGTTCATCTTTTTGCTTAATTAGGTCGATATAATCGTCGCATTGAGGTTTCATAGAAACGCCTCCAATCCCAACTTATTATACCATCTAATTCACATAGTTGAAGGATCTTACTTATCTTTTTGCATTTCCATTATCAGGTTTTTTATTTTCATTGCCGTGATTTCTATGACGGTTTAGGCCATTTTCATTTTGATGTTGTTTGCCATTTTGTGTCCCTAATAATTGGTAATCATAAGTGGTTTCACCTGTGACATCATCCACGATAATATCAATTTTAATATGGCCAGAGTCAATCAACACACCATTTTCTTTAATATCGTATTTCACCATGATGTCATAAGAAGCTTCATCAGATTGTTTGAACATAAAGCTGCTTGATGTTGTTTCAGTTTTATGAGTCAACATCACTTTTAACTCGCCATCTTCTTGTTCTAATTTGATTTTAGATTCTGAAATTAATACGCCTTCAGACATTTGCTTGAAATGAAATTTTTCTTCGCCATCTTCGGTGTCTTTTTCATATGAAATTCGGATATAGTTATCTTGATCAAAGTATGCGATGAATTTAATTTCTACTTCGTCTTCTTCAATTTCTTTACGACCAACTAGTTCAAATTCATACCCGTTGACTACAATTAACCCTTGAAGTTCTAATTCAATTTCGTCATCAAATTCATCTTCAAAATCTTTATCATACTCATGTTGACGTAAAGAAGATTCTAGCATTTGAGTTTCAACATTTTGTTCATCTTCCAATTCGTCTTCTTCAATGTCTTCAGTTTCTTCTGCAAGAACCACTTCATTATAATAAATAACATAAGTGATTTCATCGCCTAATAAATCCTTAGTTTTGTACGTAATCATTGTTTCGAATTCGACACGATCTGAAATTGTTTCATTGACCGTCAGCGCTTCATTACTTAAATAAGTTTCAATAAGGTTTAAATACTTCTCTAAAACCTCATCTGTTTCTTCCACAGTTACTTGTGGTGTTTCAATCACAGGTTCTGTAGATTCAATTGGGTCAGTGGTTTCTTCTAGCGCCACAGTTACCCCTCCACCATAAACATCCATTAGATTGGCTGCTGAAACCATGGCATAGTTCATGACATCCGCTTCAGAATGAATCACCGGTTCATCTTCTGATAGATTGCAACCAGCTAATCCAATCAGACCTGCAAGTAATGTTACTGCTAATAATAGTTTTCTCATATTTTCTCTCCTTTGTCTTACACTCAATATACGAGAAACCCTGTCTTTTTATTGGTAATCTATAAAAAAAGAAAAAGAACCACTCAAAGTGGTTCAAGATCTTAATTTTTAAATAAATTTTTGAATTTTTCCCAAGGTGTGTCTTTTGGTTTTGGGTTTGCTTGATCAAATTGGCGTAAAAGTGACTCTTGTTCTTTAGACAGATTTGTTGGGATATCGACTTTGATTACAACCAGTTGATCCCCTTTTCTGCCACTGTTTACATTGGCAACCCCTTTTTCCCTCATCCTTAATACGGTTTCACTTTGCGTACCTGCTGGTATTTTTAGAGAAACATCGCCATATATGGTAGGCACATCAATGGAATCTCCTAGTGTAGCTTGTACAAATGAGATTGGCGCTTCGAGAATGATGTTGTCATCTTGGCGTTTAAACACTTTATGTGGCTTCACTTGGAATCTTAAGTATAAATCACCAGATGGTCCACCATTCGTCCCACCTTCACCGTAGCCAGGCATACGAAGTGACATATTGTTATCAATACCAGCTGGAATCTTCACTTCAATGTCTTTCGTTACACGTTCACGGCCAGAACCGTTACAAGTTTTGCAGCGATTCTTAATGATTTTGCCTCTTCCACCACATTTTGGACAAGCTTGTTGACTGCGGATATTTCCCAATATTGTACGTTGTTCAACATGAACAAACCCTTGCCCATGGCATCGATCGCACGTTTCAACGTCTTTACTGGATTGACCGCCATGTCCACCACACGTGTGACACGTTTGATCAATATCCACTTTAATGGTCTTTTTAGCACCCAAAACGGCTTCTTCAAAAGTAATCGACATCCTTTTTTCTAAGTCGTCTCCACGTTGTGGCCCAGATGGGTCTTTTCTTTGTTGTCCGCCACCTCCGAAAAAGGAACTGAAAATGTCTGAAAAACCACCAAAACCTTCGAAACCACCAAAGCCAGAACCGCCTTGTCCAAATGGTCCAGTATGTCCGAACTGATCATATTGATGACGCTTTTCAGCATCTCCTAAAGTATCATACGCTTCTTGAACTTCCTTAAACTTAGCTTCGGCATTTGACTCTTTAGAGACATCGGGATGGTATTTTTTTGCTAACGTACGGTATGCTTTTTTGATTTCATCGTCTGAAGCATTTTTTGTGATACCAAGCACGTCATAATAATCTCTTTTATCTGCCATAATTACTCCTTACCAAAAGGGGCCTTAGCCCCTCTTGTTTTATTTTTCTTCGAACTCTGCATCGACTGTTTTAGAATCGTTTTTTGGTTCTTCATTTGGTGTGTCAGTTTGACTTTCTTTATCTTTCGCAGCTTTTTCATACGCTTTCACTGCGATGTCTTGTGCATCTTTCTCAAGTGCTTCTTTGCGTTGTTTTATAAGTTCAATATCTGTGCCATTCAATGCTTCTTCTAGGTCTTTAACTAGGCGTTCAACAGAAGCCTTTTGATCGGCTGATACTTGATCGCCTAGGTCAGTTATTGCTTTATTGGTTTGGAATATTAAGCTAGAAGCATCATTTCTTAAATCCACTTCTTCACGTTTCTTCTTGTCCGCTTCAGCGTTTTCTTCAGCTTCTCTAACCAAACGGTTAATTTCTTCTTCAGTCATTGCTGAACCACCTGAAATGGTAATTTTATGTGATTTACCTGTTCCTAAATCTTTGGCACTTACATTTACAATACCATTCGCATCAATATCGAATTTAACTTCAATTTGAGGCACACCACGTGGTGCTGCAGGAATGTCTGTTAATTGGAATCGTCCAAGGGTTTTATTATCTTGAGCCATTTGACGTTCACCTTGTAGCACGTGAATGTCAACAGCTGGTTGATTGTCACTAGCTGTTGAAAAAACTTGTGACTTAGAAGTTGGAATGGTTGTATTACGGTCAATCAATTTCGTAAATACACCACCAAGTGTTTCAATACCAAGTGATAGTGGTGTCACATCTAGTAATAAGACATCTTTGACATCCCCAGATAATACCCCACCTTGAATAGCCGCGCCCATCGCAACGACTTCATCTGGATTAACACTCTTGTTAGGTTCTTTACCCAATTCTCGTTTAACTGCATCTTGAACAGATGGAATACGTGTAGACCCCCCTACCAATAATACTTGGTGTAGTTTACTTGCATCCACTTTCGCATCTTTTAAAGCGCGTCTAACCGGTCCTAATGTTCTTTCAACGAGATCTCTGGTTAGTTCGTCAAATTTCGCACGTGTTAATGTCATTTCTAAGTGTAATGGCCCCGATTGTCCCATTGTGATAAATGGCAGTGAAATTTGAGTAGATGTTACGCCTGAAAGCTCTTTTTTTGCCTTTTCAGCGGCATCTTTCAATCTTTGTTCAGCCATTTTATCTTTTGATAAGTCAACACCATTTTCTCGTTTGAATTCTTGTACAAGGTATTCCATCACTTTGTGGTCGAAGTCATCGCCGCCTAGTAGGTTATCCCCTGCAGTAGATAATACTTCAAAAGTACCATCTGCTAAGTGAAGAATCGAAACGTCGAATGTTCCACCACCTAGGTCAAATACCAATACAGTTTGTTCTTTATCTAGTTTATCAATCCCATATGCAAGCGCTGCTGCTGTAGGTTCATTAATAATGCGCATTACTTCTAAGCCGGCAATTTTACCTGCATCTTTGGTTGCTTGTCTTTGAGCATCATTAAAGTAAGCAGGTACGGTAATCACAGCTTTTTTTACTTGTGCACCTAAGTAATCTTCTGCTGTCTTTTTCAAGTTTTGAAGAATCATTGCTGAGATTTCTTGTGGGGTGTATTGCTTACCGTTAATGTTGACACGGTGTGAGCCTTCACCCATGTGTCTCTTAATAGATGAAACCGTATTAGGGTTTGTGATCACTTGACGTTTTGCAACCTCACCTACTGAAATTTCTTCACCTTTAAATGCGACTACAGATGGGGTAGTTCTTGACCCGTCTGCGTTTGGAATTACTTTTGCTTCTCCACCTTCCATGATGGATACTACTGAGTTTGTGGTTCCTAAATCGATACCAATAATTTTATTTGTCGTTGCCATTTTCATCACTCCATTCGTTTACTTTGACCATGGCAGGTCTTAAGATTCTTTCTTTATACATATAGCCGGTTTGTGTCACTGATACACAAATGCCGTCAGGTTTTTCTTTGTCATTAACTTTATCAATCGCATGATGATAATTCGGGTCAAATGGTTTATTTAATGCATCAATCACTTTTAACCCTTCTTCTTCGAGCAATTGAAATAATTGATCATTGATCATTTTAAATCCAATCAAATAGTTTTTAAGTGCTTCATCCTGCACTTGCATGTTAGTCACAATTTTAAGTTGATCTAACGGATTGATCAGAGATTCTATCACTTTCAATGAAGCATATTTGCGTTCATTGATGCGTTCTTGATGCACCCTCTTTTTGAAATTTTCAAGCTCAGCTCTTTCTCTCAAAAATTGATCTTTCAGTTCTTGTTTATCTTGATTGAGTTTCTCAATTTCAGTTTGTAACTGCTCGATTTGTTCTTTCAATTTTAACTTCTCACTTTTCTTTTTTTCTTTTTTCTCTTCAACAGGTGTATCTTTGTTGTTGTTTTCTTCCATATCATTCACCTCTATTTTTTATACATCTTCGCAATATTCTTTGCGATATATTCCATTAAAGGAATGACTTTTGAATAATCCATTCGTGTCGGACCTATGATGGCGATTGTCCCTTGATCTTCGTCTGTTACATAGTAAGGCACAGAAATAATCGAGCATGTATCGGTCGGCATAAATGAAGCTTCACGCCCAATTCTAACCGAGAGTTTATTGGTGTGTCCAATTAACTTTGCCAATTCTTTTCGATCGAGCATGTACATCAGTTCTTTCAGCTGATTGACATCACCGAATTCTGGTTGTACGAGCATATGCCCCATACCAGTCAAATAAATGTTTTGATCTGACATATGTTTAAAGGCATTAACGAATGTATCCACAAGTCTTTCTTGATAATCCATATATTCGATGATATTTTCTTCCGTATACGTGTTTTTTAAGATTCGTTTGGCATCTTTCACCAATTGATTTTCAAGCAAATCATTCAGCGATGAAATGATCTTTTTAAAATCTTCTAATGAAAGTTGTTCCGGAATTGCAACCGTTTCACTTTGAACATGTCCTTTATCAGTGACAATCAAGACTACCGCCTCATGATTGGTTAAAGGAATGAAATCCACTTTTTTGATTCTAGCGAATACATCATTCGGTCCTAACACCATTGAGGTATAATTAGTCAGCTCTGATAATAAATTAATGGCTTCTTTTAACGCATATTCACGGTTGTTTTCATACTCACTAAATAATTGGTCAATCATTGGAAATATTTGTTTAATGTCATCATCCCTAGTAACTAGGTTTTCAACATAATAGCGGTATCCCAAATTTGAAGGAATTCTCCCGCTTGAGGTATGCGTTTTTTCTAAAAACCCTAATTCCTCTAATTTTGCCATGTCGTATCTCAAAGTGGCAGACGAGAAATTTAGATAAGGTTTGTCGGTCAGTGCTTTTGATCCTACAGGAATACCCTCAGAGACATAGGTCTCGATGATGGCTTTTAATATCAGTTTTTGTCTGTTTGATAACACAACATCACCTCTTTTTAGCACTTATAGTCTTTTAGTGCCAACTCTATTTTATAACATGAAATTAGCACTGTCAAGTCAAATGTGCTAAAAAAATAAAAAGGCCTTTGGCCTTTGTGCATTAAGTTTCATCTTTGCAGTACTTTAATCACGTATTCGTTGTGTTTTTTTTCATAAGCCATTGTAGAGGACTCATCATGACCTGGTAAAATCTTGGTGAGTTGAGGTAGCTCACTAAATAGTTTTTTAATAGATTTATTAAGAAGCGCCGTAGACCCTCCTACCAAATCTGTTCGCCCAACGCCTTCTTTGAACAATGTATCCCCCGTATAAAGCATGTTTCTATGAAGATAACAGACGCTGCCTTTCGTATGACCAGGGGTATGATAAACAATCACGGATTCATCTGCAAATACAATGGTTTGCATGTCATCTACAAATCGTATGTCAAGCATTTCTTTTTGAAATTTTTTTCTGATTTTCAATTCTTTAGAACCATTTTGCTCGTCATTGAATAACATTTCATAGTCATTTTTATGCATATAAATCGGTACTTTAAACAAATCAATCAACAAAGTATGGTCTATGTGTGCATGCGTTAATAATATTAGATTGAGTTTTAAACCTTGCAAGGCGTGTTCAATTTGATCAATACTATGACTTGGATCAATTAAAATAGCTTGATCGAATCGTTTTATTATGTAAACATGTGATAAATCATCATTTCCTTTTATAATCATACAATCCCTCTATATAGAAAAAAAACTATTCTTAGAATAGCTTATTTCTTTTCTCTGTGTACAGTATAAGTACGTGATTTTGGGCAGTACTTTTTCATTTCAAGACGATTAGGTGTGGTTTTCTTATTTTTAGTTGTGTAGTAGTTTTCTTCGCCACATTCTGTACAAACTAACTTGACTAGTTCACGCATGTATAAATCCCTCCAGACATTTCATTTAAAAGTATACCAAACAACGATATAAATATCAAGCGTTTTTCATTTTATTAAAAGACCTATGATTCAAGTTAAACATTAGGCTTGATTGTTAGGCTCAAATCAAGGGTTTTCCAAAGTCAAATTTAATCTCTTTTTTAGCGATGTCTTTGTTTGAGTAGTAAGCGGAATCAAAGCCAATAAACCCGTATTTTTGATTTTTCAAAAACTGTATTGCGGGATAGTTGCAAGAATGTAGATTCAACACAACCGCCCTCGCACCTTTCTTCTTGGCAATCATCTCTATATGACTCAAAAGCGCTGTACCTTGTTTTTTCCTTCTATGTTTGACATCCACCCACAAATTAGAAATTCTATATCGATTGTTCCAAGTCTCAAGCGTACCTTCAACCACGGCAACAAGCTTTTTTTGTTCAAGGATGCCAAAAACATCTGAAACGATTAAATGACTTTCAAACAGTTGACCTTTAAACGCTTTATCTTGTTTGAAAAAGTATTTCTTCCGTTCAATTGAAAGCGCTATGTGTTTTTTGTCTTTAATTTTAACGTGATAGTAATACTTTGTTTGATATCGATAATCAATGGGATAGTTTTGATACTCTTGTCTACTTAATTCTTCAATTTTCATAGTCACACACTCCACTATTGATTTAACCACAAAATCCAAATAAAATAAAGCACAATTCATCCTTTTTGTTCTTATATAAAGTATTAAGAATTTGATTGTGATTTAGATATGTTATAATACTTTATAGGTGATAAAAAATGCAAAGATTAGAAACTAGGCCAATAAAAATAGGCAATTTAACGATGGGTGGTAATAACCACGTATATATTCAAAGTATGACCACAACATTTACAAAAGATGTTGAAGCAACTGTCGCTCAAATTCATAGACTTGAAAAAGCGGGCTGTGAAATAGTAAGAGTCGCTGTATTAGACAAAATAGACGCTAAAGCATTAGGTGAAATCAAAAGACAGATTCACATACCACTTGTAGCAGACATCCATTTTGATTATAAATTAGCGTTGGAAGCCATTCACCAAGGGGTAGACAAAATCAGATTAAACCCAGGTAATATAAAGGATCGCTCAAAAGTTGAAATGGTGGTAGAAGCTTGTAAAGCGAAAAACATACCAATCCGTATTGGTGTGAATAGCGGTTCTTTACCTGATAACTTAGAACCCACAGCTGAAAACATGGTGAGTGTCGCAAAAAATCATGTTGAAATCTTAGAATCCATGGGTTTTTATGACATTGCGCTTTCTTTAAAAGCCACAGATATGAACCTGATGATTGATACCTATCGATTAGCTGCAAAAACATTCCCCTACCCTTTACATCTAGGTGTCACAGAAGCGGGAACAGCTTTCTCTGGCGCAATAAAAAGTGCGATGGGCATCGGTATTTTACTACACGAAGGCATAGGCAATACCATTAGGGTTTCCTTGACAGATAATCCTGAAATCGAAATTAGAGCTGCTAAAGAAATTCTCAAAAACTTAAATCTTAGAGATGATATTCCAAACCTAATTTCCTGTCCAACATGTGGCAGAATCCAGTATGACATGATTGACATTGCAAAACGCATAGAAACCTATCTGCAAGGCGTTAATAAAAAAATCAACGTCGCCATTATGGGATGTAAAGTCAACGGCCCTGGTGAAGCAAAACATGCGGATATTGGGGTAGCTGGCGGTAAAGGTGAAGCGGTTATCTTTAAACATGGCCAAATATTAAAAAAAATCAAAGAACATGAAGTCTATGACGAACTCGTAAAAATGATTGATGAATACGAAGTTTAATAGACTTCTTTTTTTCTATTAAATTGAATTAGAACCATCCATCTTGATTGAAACACGTTAGAAAAACCCTTTTCTTAGACACACTAACGTTTCTAATGATTAGTCATCTTAAAAAAAGAGGGGTTATCGGAAATCTTTTTATTTGGAAATAACGTGGACAATTCTGTTTGTTTTTATACAGAATTAATAAAAAAAGCATCCGTATTGGATGCTTTTTTGTATGATTTGTTTATCTTTGACCTTTATCGTAAGGTATCCCAGCCGATTTAGGCGCTCTTGATCGTTTAGAAGAAAAAATGAGAACGATAAGGGTCGCCAAGTATGGCAAAATCTTATAATAGGTTTGATTGATACCTAAGTTATCCAAAAATGGAATAAGTGGAATGGAGTAAGCCAGTGTTCGTAAAAATGCAAAGAACAAAGCTGCAAACAAAATTCTAATCGGTTTCCACTGTCCAAAAATCATGACAGCCAATGCCAAGAACCCAAAACCTGCAACACCACTGTGACCACTGATGTTGCTGTCTATGACACCTACCGAATAAAAATATCCGCCAATACCACCGAGTAATCCTGATAAACCAACGCCTAAATAACGCATTTTAGAAACGCTGATTCCCACAGATTCAACGGCATGTGGATGCTCACCCGTTGCACGTAGTCTTAAACCAAACTTAGTCTTATATAGCAATATGGTCGCAAGAACAAGCATGATAGCACCAATGTATACCGTTAAATACGTGTTTTGAAAGAATAAATCCCCAATAAATGGAATATCTCCCAACAAAGGCACCTTTCGTATATAAAGTGAAATATTGGTAGTAACCCCATCACTGTTAAACTTCATTTTTGAAAACAACAAGATAATCGCAGGAATCAACATGTTCATAGAGGTTCCTGTAATGGTTTGATTGGCCTTCATATTTACAGCAGCAAACGATAACAACATTGAATAAAGAATGCCACCCAATGCAGCAACAATCATTGCCCATAAAAACAAGAATTGTGGGTTTATGCTTGAAGTTTGAACATTTCTGATGACGAGTGCTCCAATAAATGCACCAACTAACATAATCCCTTCTAGAGCGATGTTAATGACACCACTTCTTTCACTGAACATGCCTCCCAAGGCTACTAATAGTAATGGAATTGCAACTGGAAGCATATTTTGAACAATATAATATACTGTATCCATGATTATTTAGCCTCCTTTTCAGAAATTGGCTTAATATCCTTATTGGCGTCTTCTTTTTTACTCGCGATTCTTTTAACGATGTATTGGCTTAATAACAACGCGAACGCTGAGAAGTAAATAATGACAGAAATAACAACATCGATAATTTCAACTTTATACCCTACAAGATTAGCAAGTGTGCCACCTCTTTGTAAATGTGAGACAAAAATAGATGAGAAAACAATGCCAATCGGATGTGAATTACCTAAAAGCGCAACCGCAATACCGTTAAAACCATTAGCAGCGATGACATTAATAGGCTCATACGTCATTGAACTACCTGCAATCGCAGATGGCGCCAAGATAAACAATGCCCCACCAAGCCCTGCTAGACCACCAGAAATGATCATAGTCAAAACTGTATTTCTACGGTAATTAATCCCAGCATATTGACTGGCATTTTTGTTGTATCCGGTTGCTTTTAATTCATATCCAAATGTTGTATATTCCATTACAACAAACAAGAGTATTGCAACGCCAACTGCAATTAACAATCCAGTGTTCAAGTTCGATCCAGCAAAACCTAAAGTATCCAATTGAACACTCTTTGGCAAGTATCTCGTACGAGTCATAACAGGGTTATACATCGTTGAATTCCCTTGAATCCACATATCAATCAAGAACATTCCAATATAGTTAAGCATGATGGAAGAGATAACTTCATTCACATTTAAGAATGCTTTCAATATACCAGGAATAGCGCCCATCAACATACCACCAACGAAACCAGCTAGCACCGCTACAATCCAATGAATCTCTGCAGACATTGGCATCATAAAACCAACAAATAGCGCAAAGAACAAGCCCATTGTGTATTGACCTGAAGCCCCAATATTAAATAACCCCATCTTAAACGCAAACCCTACAGATAACCCTGTCATCAAAATCGGGGTTGCGAAATAAAGCACATCAGGAAATCTGGTGAACCCACCAAAAATCATTTCAGTGAAGCCGTAAAAGGCATCAACTGGATTCGCAAGCAACATGACGATAAGTCCAAAAATCAAGCCAACAAATATCGCTAATAATGTGCCACCGAAACTTGACCCCATAATGGATGTCAATATCTTTTTAAAGTCAAACTTGAATGCTTTAATTTTCACGTGACTCACCTACATTTCTTTTCGCGCCAGACATGTATAAACCAAGTTCTTCGAAATTTGTCCTTTTAGGATCAAACTCACCAACAATTTCACCTTCATACATAACAAGTATTCTGTCACTTAAATTCATAACTTCTTCTAATTCTAGTGACACCAACAATACAGCCTTGCCTTCGTCTCGAGCATTTACAATTTGCTTGTGTATGAATTCAATCGCACCAACGTCTAATCCACGTGTTGGTTGAACTGCAATTAACAGCTTACATTCTTTTTCTACTTCTCTAGCAATAATGGCTTTTTGTTGATTCCCACCAGACATTTGACGAGTAACGGTATCAGCACCTAAACTACTTCTTACATCGTATTGTTTAATCAATCTATTTGCATAATCCCGAATTGGTTTACGTTTCATGAAACCAAATTTCTGAAACTCTTCATGCCAATACGTTTGTAATATTAGATTTTTTTCTAATGAATAATCTAATACTAATCCATGTTTATGTCTATCTTCTGGAATATGACTTAACCCAAATTTCGAGCGTTTTCTAATCGAACTCGTTGTAATGTCTCTGTCATCTAGTATGATTTTACCTGAAGTTGTTTTTTCTAGACCTGTTAAAGCATATACTAACTCAGTCTGTCCATTGCCTTCAATACCAGCAATGCAAACAATTTCACCAGCCTTTACATCGAAAGACACATTTGAAACACTGTGTTTTGTGCTATGTTTTGAAGCGACAGTGATATTATTTACTTCTAGAATCTTTTCTTTAGGTTTATTCAACGTTTTATCTACGCTTAAATTCACATCGCGACCAACCATCATTTTAGAGAGTTCTAATTGATCTGTTTTAGATATTTCGACTGTACCCTTATATTTACCTTTTTGTAAAACGGTGCAACGATCCGCAACTGCCATGATTTCATTTAGCTTATGTGTGATGAATAAAATGGATTTGCCTTCCTTTGCAAACTGCTTCATGATTTTCATCAGTTCCTCAATTTCTTGAGGTGTTAAAACAGCAGTGGGTTCATCAAAAATCAAAATTTCATTATCTCGATAAAGCATCTTAAGTATTTCCACTTTTTGCTGCATCCCGACGGTAATGTCTTCGATTTTCGCATCTGGATTCACAAAAAGGCCGTACTTTTCACTTAGTTCTACTATTTTTTGACGTGCTTCTTGCATATCCAAAAAACCCTTTTTGTTTGGTTCAACACCTAAAACAATATTTTCAAGTACTGTAAAGACCTCGACTAGTTTAAAGTGTTGATGGACCATTCCTATCCCATAGTTATTTGCATCGGTAGGATTTTTAACAGATATGGTCTCCCCATTTTTTTTGATTTCGCCTTTTTCAGGATGATACAAACCAAATAAAACACTCATTAGTGTTGACTTACCGGCCCCATTTTCTCCTAATAAAGCATGAATTTCACCTTTTTTTAATTGAAGTGTCACGTTATCATTTGCGATGATTCCCGGAAACTCTTTGGTGATGTTTAGCATTTCAATAATATAGTCATTCATCTTTATTCACCGCCTATTTGTATATATTATACAACAAAAATCAAAAATTAAGAGAGAATGCATGCTCCTTCTCTCTTAATTGTTCTTATTTTTTTGTGTTTGAGTACTATTGAACTGTAACTGTAACCTTAGTTAAGTTAAGACCAGTTGTTAATTCTTGCGCAGTAGCAACACCTGATTCTGCTGCAACTGTAATGGTACGGATTGGCGCAACAGTACCTGCAACTAACTTAGCAAATACAACATCGTATTGTGCTTTAGTAAATGTTGAGAATCTGTCAAATGCGTTACCATTTGCATCACCAATAACTGCTGTAGGTAGACCTACACCACCGTTAGCGGCATTGAAATAAGTAGTTTTTGCTGAGAATTTAGACCAGTTGTTGCTATAAATTGCTTCTAATACTTGAACAACTGAAGTTGCCAACCCTTTAGTAGCTGATGTGATTACGGTTGCACTATCATATCTTTGGTCAACGTCAACACCAATAACTTTATCGCCTGTTTCAGCTGCTGCAGCCATAACTGACTTACCAACAGAACCACCACATGCGAAAATAACTTCTGTTAAACCTTGGAACATTGTTTTAGCTGTCGCTTTGTTTGTATCGTTTTCATCGAAGTTGCCAGTGTAATGGTATTTAACTTCAACGTCTACATTTAATTCTTTAGCAGCATCTTCTGCACCTTGTAGGTATCCATAACCGAAAGCTTGAACAGCAGGCACGGCCATACCGCCCATAAATCCTAATTTAGTCATGCCATCTTTAACAGCTGCATATCCTGCTAAGTAACCTGATTGTTCTTCAGCATACATGATACTTGCAACATTCGCATCAGTGCGGAATGTAGCATAATCTGCAGTATGAGGTGCGCCATCTAATAAGATAAACTTAACATCAGGGTATAATGTTTGAGCTTCAAAAATCGGCACTTCAAATAAGAAGCCAGGCGTAACGATGACTTTAGCGCCACCCTTTACAGCCAAATCGATTGATGCTAAATATCCAGCATCTGATGCTTCTTCAGGTTTGTAGTATTTGTGAGAAATCTTGTTTTCTTCAGCATATTCTACTACACCTTCCCATGCGCCTTGGTTAAATGATTTGTCGTCGATATTACCCTTGTCGGTAATCAACGCAATTTCATACGTCTTCTTTTCGCATGCAGCTACTGACAATGCTAGTACTGCAACGAATAATGCAACTATTACTTTTTTCATTTCTTCCTCCTATTGATTTTTAATCCATGTTTATAATATCATTGAAACCGTTTTTTTTCAAGCGAAAACGTATTTTTTTATCGTTAATTAGAAGGCTTTTAGAAAGGGCTTTCATGTTGAGTCAAATTTCTAGCCCATTTGCCGTCTTTTATGAGGTGAATGCCAAATAAACCTTTAAAAACAGATACCCCCTCCACAATGATATAGATCAATAAAATAGGTAAATCTGTATAGATACTCAGTAAAATTGCAATAGGAACTGCGACAACCCATGCAAACAAAGCATCAAATACAAATGTAATGATTACCATACCACCTGCACGTAATATAAAGAATATTCCAGCATTAAAAGCAAATATCCACATAAGTGAAGCGATAACCCACATGAACTGAGTTGCTTGTGTTCTCACTGTGTCAGTGACATTGTAAAGCAGTGGTGCAAAAGGCGCAATTCCGGCCAATATAACACCAAAAGATAAACACATCACAATAGCAAAAAACAACAATTTATAAGCGTTATCTTTTGCCAATTCAATTTGATTCGCACCTAGTTCATTCCCAACCATTACCGATATGCCAGTAGCCAGCGCACCAAATATGATGAAAAAGAGGTTGGAAACCGTGTTTGAAATTGTAAATGCTTCTACCACTGAAGTGCCTCTTTGGGCGTAAGCAAATAAAATCACTGTTGTAGAACTTGACCATAGCAATTCGTTGGTTAAAAGAGGTAAAGTTTTCTTTAACATCACTTTAAATCGTTTTGGGGCAATTTTAAAGTGTTTAAAAATATCTTGTGTGAACACCATTTTATTCGAGTACGCAATGTAAATAAGAATCGATACCTCCACTATTCGAGCAATAATGGTTGCGATTGCAGCCCCACGAACTTCAAGTCTTGGCGCGCCTAGTAATCCAAAAATTAAAACAGAGTTAAACGATAGATTCACTAAAACAGCCACAATTCCTGCAAACATAGGCACTTTAGTCTCTTTAATCTCCCTAAATGTCGAGGCAAACAACTGAATAATACCAAACACTGGTAAGGAAAAAGTCATGATTGTTAAGTATTGTATCCCATAACTAATAACCGTTTCGTTGTACAAACCCTCAGTTCCAACATCGTTTTTAGCGAAAGCCCGAATCATAGGTTCTTTAAATATTAATAATATAGCCATCGAAATGATGGTGATCACAAAAGTCAAAATGATTTTTGCTCTAAAGGCTTCTTTAAGGCCTTTTTCATCTTTCGCTCCAAAATACTGAGATATGAAAATCCCAGGACCAGCTAAACCACCGATAAAACAAATGGTCACAATGAACATAATTTGGTTTGCAATCGCAACCCCACTAATGGCATCTCCATTGAGTTGCCCCACCATGATATTATCCAAAAGACCAACAAACGTTGTAATGCCTTGTTGAATCATGATTGGAAGGATAATGGCAAACACTTCTTTATAAAATGCTTTCGAACCGATAAACTTTTTCATATTATCCCTTTAATTCCAATTCAGCTGCCCCTAAATCATCATGAAACGACTTATCATGAGACACCACAATCGCAACCCCAGGAAACTCTAATATTGCTTTTCTTAAGGCTTCTTTTGCCACTTGGTCTAAGTGATTGGTTGGTTCATCCAAAATGATGACATTAGATTTTCTTTGACTCATTAAGGCAAGTCTTACTTTTGTCTTTTGTCCTCCGGATAGACTAGAAAGTGTTCGATCTGACATCTCTCTAGAAATTCCAAAACGAGCCAAAAGCGTATAGACTTTTTTATGATCCATATCCTTTAATTCTTCAAAACATAGTTCTGAAGCAGTTCGTTCTTGATTAAACGCAAAGTCTTGTTCAAAATATGAGATATTGGCTGTATCAATCCATTTGAATTGACCACTAATGGGTTTTGTTAATCCTAACACAGTCTTAACAAGGGTAGATTTCCCAACACCATTTTTACCAGTTATGATCACTTTTTCGTTTTTTCTCACGATATAGTTAATGGGTTTTAAGAGGGCTTTGGTATAGCCAATTTCAAGGTTTTCAATGACCAGAACGTCTCTTCCAGTATCTTTAGCAAACGGAAAGTGAAACTTTAATTCTTTTTGTTTTACTGGCTTACCGATTTTTTCTATTTTTTCTAGTTTAGTTCTAACACTTTGAGCTTGTTTAGTGGTAGACGCTCTCACAATGTTCTTTTGAATAAATGTCTCTTGTTTTTGTATGTATTTTTGTTGTGCCACAAATGCTTTTTCAGTCATTTGGAAACGAATTTCTCTTTCTGATAGATAATAATCAAAATTGCCTTTGTAACGTGTCAAACCCTTGTTCTCAACCGCTATGACTGTGTCGGCAATCGCTTTTAAAAAAGCTTCATCATGACTTACCACTAAAAAAGCTTTTGGATAGCCTTGTAAAAACTTGGTCAACCATTCAATGTGCTTAATGTCCAAAAAGTTTGTTGGTTCATCCAGTAATAAGATATCCGATTCATCTAATAATAATTTTCCCAATATAATCTTGGCTCTCATACCACCAGATAAATGTTTGATTGGGCTGTCTAAAATCGACATTTCCAATCCTAAACCGTGAATGATGTTTCCTAATTTGGACTTAATCGCATAAAAATCTTTTTCGATGAGCATGTCACCTATCGCAGCAGCATTGTTTAGGGCACGCTCCATCTCAATGCCTTCTAAGATGCCAACATCTTGATAGAGTTTTTCCATTTCAGCCTCTTTGTCAAAAAGCGGCTTAAAAACAGTTAATAGATAATCTCCTACCGTAATGTTTTTGTCAATTTTTGCATATTGGTCCAAATACCCAACTTTTATGTTTGGCAACCATGTAATGGACCCTTTATCCGGCGATAGATTTCTGTTCAATAGGTTCATTAAGGTTGTTTTACCAGTTCCGTTTGGACCGACCAACACAGCATGATCACCTAAAAAAAGACGCACATTGGCATCTAATAATAAATCGTTATTATCGTAACGAAAACTTAAATTGTTAACCTCTAGTAAACTCATAATCTAACTCAATCTCCAATACTGGTTTATGATCTTCTATATATTGCCATCCTGGCATGAAATGATCACCTATAATGTTGTCTATATTCTGCTTGAAAAAAGTCCCGGTTGCTTCTGCAAGAACGGTTTTACTGTCTTTATCTAAAACAACGCCTTCACCCTTAAACGTTTGGCCTTTATTCTTTGTGATCCATCCACACACGATGATTTTATCATCAAGTGGCACTGGTTTGCGATAAGTAATCTCTAGCTTGATGGTAACGCCCCATGTTTCAGGCTCATCGATCGAAATCGCACGTCCGATTGTTTCATCTAATAATGCCGATATAATGCCGCCGTGCATACGATTAGGGTAGCTTTGGTGGTCGTTATACCCTTTGGTTTCTGCCACCACGACCTTGTTTTCTAGTTCATAAAACTTCGCATTTAAGCCACTTTTATTTTTAACGCCACAAATGAAACATTCATCTGAATTAAATTGTTTTCTTAATACTTTATATTTCATATAATCACCTGTCGAAGCAATTATACCACACCTTAATTGGCTAGGGTCAAAAAAAAGGACTTTTTTTAGTCCTAAGTCTGACTGAAATAAGAATCAATCTGATCACAATTGATCACGTGCATGCCAAATACATCCATGTTAGGCTTCACAAATACGATTTCATTTTCATTAATGTATTTGACTATTTTACCTGGGTTTGGGTATATGACGATTACTTTTTTACCTTCAAGTTCATAAAAACCATTGGTTTCTAGCATTTTCTTATTACTAGGGGTAAAGACTTGCCAGTGTCTCTTTGAATTAAACGACACTTCATGTGCACCGGGTGTGTAAACCAGTTTTATTTTGTAGTGGCTACCTTTGACAGTCATTTCATAATCGTGACTCTTTAATTTAGTCTCAGTTAGAACCCCTATTTCACTTAAATGGTCAATGACACGACGTCGATGTTTCTGACCAATCACAGTAAATGTCGTAACTGTACCAATAAACGAGAGCCCCAAAAGTATCACTAATGCTATTAAAAAATCCATAAATGTCCTCTTTTCTTCGATACTTCTAGTAGCTGATTCCCTTCGAAAATACAATGATAATCATATATCTCGTCATCAAACAACACTGTCTCAATGAAATATGGGATGTTATGTGCAACACCTAAATTGTCATCTAAAATCCAATTAAGCTTTTTATAATCCAATATACCTTCTCGTGTTTTTAATGGCGTGTTGATTTTTATTTTTGAATCACACACAAATAAGTATAGATAATCATCTGAGGTATTCCAAGTCAATTTCCCTTTATAGGTCACTTGATTCTTTGTAAAATCCAATCCAGCTTCTTCTTTTAGTTCACGAATAACTGCCTCAATGGGAGATTCATCAGGTTCGATTTTTCCGCCCAAACCATTCCAGCAACCTGTCCATGGTGCTTTTTCTCTATTAATTAATAATAATTCGCCCTCAAAAATAACGAAAGCTAATGTATATGTCATATTATCACCTAAAAGTATGATAACACATATTTGTTTTAAAATCGTAAAAAAATCCCTCGATGATTGAACACCGAGGGATTCTTTCTATTTAGAATGTTAAACCTGCTTTTAAGTCTGTCGCAAGTTTTTCTCTTCTAATTCGATTAGCTGGATTATCATCCACATAATCTGTGTTAGAAAGTGTGAAAGTATATAATGCATTAGCACTTAGTTCATCTTCAATCATGTAATAAATGATTGTATAGTTTGGATCAAACATAATATCGATTGTAGCATCGTCTAAAGTCGCAATGGTACTTGCGTTTAATCCAGCGATATCAGCGATTGTTGTCGTACTGCCCATCGCATTTAGCGCTTCTGCTAGACCAATCATTTCGATTTGTTTAACTTCACCATATCTTGGTGTACCTATTGTGGCTTCTATGGCATCTGCGTTACCCGAGGTAATGCCTGAGGCGATGATGGCAGATGAAATTTGACGATTCACTATGACTGAATTTGAAGTTAAAAGATTATTAAGTAACACGCCGTTAATGCTAGATGCATCTAGATTTGACACTGAAGCGATTGAACCCGTGCCTAAATGTCCAAGCGCTACTGCTAGTGCATTTAGCTCTATGGTTGTAATATCAACGGTTGAACCTGCCACATACGCATCACTTGGAATTGCTAAACCTGATGAAATGACTGCTGTAGAGATTTGGCGATTTACAATCAATGAATTCGCACTTAGTAAATTTGCAAGTAACGTTGAATCAATGGCATTCGCATCTAGATTTGATACTGAAGCGATTGACCCCGTGCCTAAATGTCCAAGCGCTACTGCTAGTGCATTTAACTCTATGGTTGTAATATCAACGGTTGAACCTACCACATACGCATCACTTGGAATTGCTAATCCTGATGAAATGACTGCTGTAGAGATTTGGCGATTTACAATCAATGAATTCGCACTTAGTAAATTTGCAAGTAACGTTGAATCAATGGCATTCGCATCTAGATTTGATACTGAAGCGATTGAACCTGTACCTAAATGTCCAAGCGCTACTGCTAGTGCATTTAACTCTATGGTTGTAATATCAACGGTTGAACCTACCACATACGCATCACCTGGAATTGCTAAGCCTGATGAAATGACTGCTGTAGAGATTTGACGATTTACAATCAATGAATTCGCACTTAATAAGTTCGTAAGTAACGTTGAGTCAATCGAATTTTGATCGAGTGAAGTCACACCTGTTACAGTACCTGTTCCAATATAACTTAATGCCTCTGCCAATGCTCTTAACTCTGTTACATAAATATCTTCAAGCGTTTCTTTCGCAGTGTCTGGCACATCAAGGCCAGTGGTTGGATTTAAGATGGCTTGTGAGATTTGTCGATTCACAATGAGTGAGTTGGCATCTAATAAATTATTGATCAATGCGGCATTAATAGTGCTTGCGCTTAATGATGATACTTGATCTACAGAACCTACATAACCAAGTGCTACCGCAAGTGCACTTAATTCTGTTGCTTCAATGTCAAGGGTTGAACCAACGACATAAGCAGCATCAGGAATACTTAATCCTGAAGCAATCACTGCACTAGAAATCTGACGATTAACAATCAGTGAATCAGCATCTAATAAAGCAGTAAGTGTCGCTGAATTGATGGTAGATGCGTTCATATTAGAAACATCATCGACTGAACCTAAAGTATCAAGCGCTGTGACAACCGCTCTTAATTCAGTTTCTAAAATGTCTTTTTGAAGGGCATCTACGAACGCTGCTTCTGGAATGTCAAGTCCACTATCTATGATTGCTTTAGATATTTGACGATTCACGATGAGTGAATCAGCATCTAATAAAGCAGTAAGTGTCGCTGAATTGATGGTAGATGCGTTCATATTAGAAACATCATCGACTGAACCTAAAGTATCAAGCGCTGTGACAACCGCTCTTAATTCAGTTTCTAAAATGTCTTTTTGAAGGGCATCTACGAATGCTGCTTCTGGAATGTCAAGTCCACTATCTATGATTGCTTTAGATATTTGACGATTCACGATGAGTGAATCAGCATCTAATAAAGCAGTAAGTGTCGCTGAATTGATGGTAGATGCGTTCATATTTGATACGTCGTTAACAGATCCAATTGTGTTTAAGGCAACTGCTACAGAACGTAACTCTGTTTCTGTAATTTCGGTGGTTGATCCTGATTCAAAAGCAAGGGTTGGTATTTCAATACCAGTATCAATAACTGCTTTAGAAATTTGTGTTCTGACAATCGATGAACGAGCATCAATCAAATCTACTAACAATTGAGACGTGATGCTATTTGCATCTAAATCTTGAGAACCCATTATCTTAACAGATCTTAACAGTTTGATCAATTCGCCATCTTCTATTTCTGTCCCATCCCAGAAGGTTGGGTTAGACTCATTATCTAAAGTTACAGCGAATCCTGCGTTTGTATTCAAAATAAATCCAAACATCTTATCAAGTGAATGATGAATGATTCTTGAGGAAAGCATCGTATCGTTAACAGACTGGATACTTGGTTCATCTGCAAGTGCATTGGTTAACGCTGTGTAATCAAATGTCGTTAATGAAACGCCCATGTCCTCCAAATCTTGAATGGCCTTTAATAATGGAATTAAATCGCCAGTTGGCTGTTGGATATCTGTATTTTGATACCACACATAATCCACATTATTTGGCATTTTCGGTTCGATGTAGTTTTGCAAATCACCCGTTTCAATCATCGGTTTAACGGTTTCAACAGCTGTGTGTTCGATGACTTTTGAGGCCATCAAAACATCTATATCTGCATTTAGAATTTCATCAAAGCCTATGTTAGCAAGTGATAAATCACCACTTGGAACGAGTACTTTGAATGCAACCAACAAGTTTTCTAATTCACCTTTAGTCGTGCCAACTGAATACCAAGTAACATTTAAAGGCACATAAATTTGACCCTCTAAATCACCGCCAACACTTGTCATATCGGTAAGTGTGGTTTCAAACACATTAGATATAATTTGAGATTGTGCAATCACATTAACATCGGATTCCGAAAGTGCTAAGAATGTGTTAGCATCAAGGTTACTTGAGCCTAGTTTGGAAACTGCATTCAGCAATCTTGGTAATTCGCCATCCCAATACATTGGTGACGCGCTGTTATCAAGCGTAATGCTTAATCCAGCTTGTGAGCTCAGTACATTTGTAAACAACTTATCTAAAGAATTTTTTAGAATTCTAGACGATAATAGTGCATCTGTTAAGCTTGTGACATTTTCAGGGGTTGATAAGGCTGTTGAGATTGCAGTGAAATCAACTGAATCTAAGGCAATGCCCAAGCCACTTAGACTTTGAACCGCTAACAATAGAGGTTTTAGATCCCCAACCGGATAAGTCTCATCTGTGTTTTGATACCAAACATAATCGATATCACCTGGCAGTTTCGGTTGAATATAATCTTTCAACTCACCTGTTTCAATCATCGGTTTAACGGTTTCAACTAAAGTCATTTCAACGGTTTTAGATCTCAAAATGGCTGTAATGTCTACATCATTCAGTGTGTTTAAATCAATGCTAAATGTGCTTAATTCTGTCCCTTCAGGCACGATTTCAATTAAGGAAAGTAATAAATATTCTAACTCCCCAATGGTCGTATCTGTTGAGTACCATGTTAAGTCAGTAGGCACAAACAATAACCCATCTAACTCGCCACCTTCAGCAATCATATCCAAAAATACACCTTCAAATGTATTAGATAAAACTTTAGATAGTGCTAGTGTATGAATTTGAGTTTCGGTTAAAGTAAGCAATTGGTCCGTATTTGTCCCAACTTCTAATAGAATAACTGCGCCCTTTAATAATGAATTAAGCTCTGTTTCTGTCCATTGTTCAGGTGTTTCAGGTAACATGATTTCAATCGTACCTAAATCAGATTCAGAGGTTACTTTATTAAATATTGCATTCAAATTGTGTTTGATTACCAAAGAATTTGATAAATGTAATGACAATCGATCAATGTCATCGTTTGTTAATGTCGATAAATCACCAGACATTAAATTCGCATCTAAGATTTCTCGTGCTGCATTTAAAAGTGCAGTTAGTTCTTGTTTTCCAGATGCTTCTGACCATACGATTGTTTCAGGAATAACCAGTTCAATTCCTAAATCAAATTGAGCTAATAAGGTTTCAACAACGGTATTCATCTTACTACTAATTAAGTTTGACCCACTAATCTTATCAACGATTGCGTTGATGTTTTCTTCAGTGAGTATGGTTCCATAGTCAGGGTTTTCTTCTCCAACAAGATCTAGAATACCCGTTGACATCACCACTTTGGCAAGTAATACCAAGTTCGTCATTTCTGTCGCATTTAAATTCGTTGTGATGTCTTCCTCAGATAACAACTCTTTATATTCTGCTGGGAGGTTTTCAACGAGTAAGTCATACATGATACCACCAACAACAGCTGTATTATCGTTAACCAAATTAAACTCAAATAAGGCATCAAACATATCTGAGATTGCTTGGTCTGAAATACTTGCCATTACTTCTTTGTCTTGTAAGGTTTCAAAGTCATCAAAGGAATCAAATCCAAGACCTTGAATTGCAACATACATCTCTGCGATTGCTTCAAAGTCCTCGTTTAACTTAACACCATCAGGCAAAATCAAATCGTCTTTGGTTAAACCTTGTTCTGTAAGTATTTTTTCAACATCTTCAAGTCCTAAAGCATAATTAAGTCCGACTGGAAGGCCATATTGTAAAATGGCTAAATCGCCTAATGTATCGAATATATCCGTTACGATTTCACCATCAAACTGGAAATAATTGATGTCGGAAAGTGGGACATCGCTTTGGGCTTGTATCAGCGTTAATGCGTTTGCAAACACATCACCAAGTAACCCCAAGTCTGATGCGATATCAATGGCTTTTAGATCCTCTAGGACAAAGATATCTTCATACCCTTCAAGCATTTCAGCAAATTCTCCGCTATTGATTAAATACTCTAATCCAACAGGGACAACAATTTCAATCAAATCGAGTGCTGACACTAAATCCATGATGTCTTTTACATTGTCTTCTGTAAGTTTATAAATGATTGTATCATCAAATTGAGTAGACCCATCGTTAGCTTCTATTAAAATGTTAACAGCCTCTAAAGCATTCGCCAGTTCAGCCCTAAATTTAAGATTTGTATCTAAATTGTCCGACTTTACATGAACAGACAAAATAGAATCGAACACATAGGTGTCTAATTCTGTTTCGTTTATTTTAACAAATCCTGCAATTTGTCCTACATAACTGGTTCGGTAATTCGTCAAGAATGCTCTGACTTCATTTAGCATATCAGTTTCTTCACTTGTGCTAATTTGTTCTACCAACATGATTTCGTCATCTTGAATGAAGAGTTGATAACTAGGTCTGCTGGCTTCTGATTGGCTCATCGCAAGATCAAGCGCACCTGACATGGAAGCCAAGGCACCGATAGGCATCGATATCAGCATGATGATAAATGCGCCTCTTAAAACGCCTACACCGCTTCCAAGCAAGCGAGACATAAATTTCTTTTTACGTTTATTACCTTCTTTATCGCGTTTTTTAGGTTTCACGATTCTATATACAATCCACCCAATTAGTTTTAGTAATGTTAGATTCAATAGAATTACAATGACCATAAACACGATATTAACGACCATTTGAGTCGTCCCAATTACCAATGCCAAAGCATCAGAACCTTCAACCAATACACTTGCCATTTCTGGTCTAGTATGGATGATATAGGCAATGACGGTTTCTTCTATATTCGTAATGGGGACACCAATATCCAAGTTTAGGCCGTTAATAAGAAAGCCTAAATCTTGTTTCATTAGTAGCGTTGAAATTGGATTCATGAGTATGAATGCCAACACTAAGATACCAACTGTCCATATGAAAAAGAAGGTAGATTTAAAAAAGCCATGCCAAAATCCCCTTAGTGCAGCCACTACCAAAATACCAATCGCTGCATAATTGAGATATTGAATCATTTCTGAAGCTTGTAAAGTCATAAAATCACCTCTTCATTATTATTTGAAATTCTTATACTATATTCTATCACTCAAGTCTTTAAATATCTATTTAAATTCCATATAATCCGTTTTTTTTTGAAAAACCATCCCTTTTCACGCTTTAAAGTCAAAAAAAATAGTCCAGCTAGGGACTATTTTTGGATTTTGTTTACCAGTAAAACCAATGATTCATAAGGTCTCAAAGACATTTTTGTCAGATTTATCTGGTATTGTTTGTAGTTAGACAGTAACACTTTATCTACTTCGTAGTCTCTAATTGAAACAGAAGATTCACGGTCAAAGAAATTAGTGATAACCAAAATCGTTTGGTCTTTTTCTCTGACATATGCATAGATTTCTTCATTATCTCTAAGCAATTGTTTGTATGTCCCATAAACCAATGTTTCTTTATAAGACGCCCCTTTACGTAAGGCTAACACTTTTTGATAATAATGCCAAAGTGAATTCGGATCATTAAGTTCGTCTTGAACGTTAATGGTTGTGTAATTAGGGTTAACATGAAACCATGGTTCTACGGATGAGAATCCGCCATATATAGCATTTTTCCATTGCATTGGGGTTCTTGCATTATCTCTACTTCTGTGACTTGTAAACCCAATGTATCGGTTTTTGTCTTCGTTGCCTTCAATTACGGCCAAGTGATAGCTATTTTTAACAGAAACATCGTTGAAGTCATCTATCGTTTTAAACGGATAATTGGTCATTCCAATTTCTTCACCCTGGTAAATAAAAGGGGTTCCCCACATAAAGTATAACGCCGTTGCAAGCATACTACCTGATAACACTCGTTTTTCAGCATTACCATATTGACTCATCACACGTGGTTGGTCATGGTTTAACCAGTAAATTGGATGCCAAGCCTTGCCATAAAGGTTTTGCTGCCATTTATCAAACATGTCTTTTAAATGTGGTAAATTGGTCACAATCTTTTCATCTGGATCTTTTAAGTTCCAAACATTGTTACACCAGTTATGGTCAAAGTTAAATACCATGTTTAATTCATCGCTATTTAAACCAGCATAGTCAATGGCTTCTTCTGGTAGCGCACCACCGCCAACTTCGCCAACCGTCATGACATCATAGTTTTTTAAAACAACTTGATTGAATTCTTTTAAATAATCATGAAGTTCTTTTAGATTTGAAAATTTACGCCAATCAGGTTTGTATTTTTCATTTGAATTCATCGTGGAATCTTCAAATGTTTTAGATCTCGCGATATGAGCCACTGCATCGACTCGAAACCCATCTATGCCCAAATCTAACCAAAATTTAGCCATGTCAAACATGCTTTTACGTACATTTGGATTAGACCAGTTCAAATCTGGCATTTTTCTAGAAAATATCTTCATGTAATATTCCCCAGTGATTGAATCTTTTTGCCAACATGACCCACCAAAGAAAGACGCCCAGTTTGTCGGCTCTACTTCTTTGCCGTCCACCATTTTGCCTTGTTGCCATATGTAATAATCACGGTAAGGATTGTCTTTAGATTTTCGAGATTCCATAAACCATGGGTGTTCATCAGAAGTTTGATTCATGACCAAATCTGCGATGATACGAATGCCACGTTTTTTAGCTTCTTTGATCAATCGTTTTATATCCTCTAAAGTACCATAATCAGGACTGATATCGTAAAAGTCTGAAACGTCATATCCATTATCATCCATTGGGGACTTATAAAAAGGACATATCCACAATAAATCAACCCCTAAATCTTTTAAATAGTCCAATTTCTCGATGATGCCATTGATGTCTCCAATGCCATCACCATTTGAATCATAGAAACTTCTTAAATATATTTGATATCCGATGGCTTCTTTCCACCATTTTCGTTCTAAGAATGACATAGAATTTCTCCTTTACTAGTTACTCTTATCATAGCATACATCGTTTTATAATGGCTTTATTTTTGAGTTGTAATCCGTTACATCTAAACTTGTTATGAAAGCGCTATGCTTTTTAGTATAATGAATATGAAACTAAGATGGAAGGAGATATTCAAACTCATTTTGAATACATACGATATGAACAAACATGCACTACTACACAAGTCTAAGTCAGAAATGGCCTATGCCTACGACAAAGACACTTTACACATTTGGTTAAAAACAGCTTCTAATGACTTTAAATCCGTAAAACTCTTATATGGAGACCCATTTAGATACGAACCTATCGATGAGGATCATATAAACTGGGTTTGGGTCCAAGAAAATGCCAATGACTTGGAAATGACAAAACGATTTAGTGACGCTGATTACGACTACTATTTTACAAGCATCAAACCAGAACACTTACGTGTAAAGTATGCCTTTTTACTTGACGACCGTTTTTTATATGGCGTCAGAGAAACCTATGATTTAAAAGACAAAGATGACAAAAAGAAATACAACCTGTTTAATTATTTTAACTTCCCTTTCTTAAATGAAAAAGACGTGATTCAAATCCCTAGTTGGGTGAAAGAAACGATTTGGTACGAAATTTTCCCTGAGCGTTTTAGAAGAAGCAAACATGCTAATAACTTGATCACCAACACTTGGGGTGTCCCAAGGGAGAACGTGACCAACAACATGTTTTTTGGAGGAGATATTAAAGGCATTATTGAGTCTTTAGATTACCTTCAAGACTTGGGGATTACAGGCATTTATTTTACCCCATTATTTGAAAGTCCTTCTTCTCATAAATATGACACCACCAACTACTTTAAAATCGATCCAGCCTTTGGAACAAACCAGGATTTTAAACAATTGGTCGAACAAGCCCATAAACGGAACATTAAAGTGGTCTTAGATGCTGTTTTTAATCACTGTGGCTATGATCACCCCTATTTCCAAGATGTCATCAAAAATGGCAAAAACTCGCTATATTACAACAGTTTTTTTGTTAAAGAAGCACCCATGCTTAACTTCAAGTTAAACGAAGCAGGCAAACCCATTTATCATCGCGGGTTGATTCCCAATTATCATACGTTTGCATTTACGCCTTATATGCCTAAATGGAATACCGAAGACCCTTTAGCAAGAAAACACTTGCTTGAAGTGGCAGAATATTGGATTAAAGAGTACGATATTGATGGTTGGCGTTTAGACGTTTCTAATGAAGTATCTCATGATTTTTGGAGAGCCTTCAGAACCACTGTTAAAAATGCTAAAAAAGACGCATTTATTTTTGGCGAGAACTGGGATTATTCAATGCCTTGGTTAGGTGGCGATCAAATCGATACCGTCATGAACTACGAACTCGTCTATCTCATTTGGCAATTTTTTGGAAAAGACATTAACATTCCAACGATTGAAGCCTCTGAACTGATAAGACTGTCTAATAAATTATTAGCTTCTTACCCTCAACAAATCACAGAAAACATGTTTAACCTTGTAGATTCTCACGATACTGGTAGAATATTGGACCGTTCTTTAGAAAACCGTGATTTAGCGTTTTTGACCTATTTATTCATGTTCAGTTTTCCTGGCACACCAACCATTTATTATGGGGGAGAAATCGGCCTTACTGGCAAACATGACCCAGATAACAGACGTTGTATGATTTGGGAAGAAGACAAACAGGACCTTGACTTTAAGAAACGCATTAAAACATTGATACAATGGCGTAAAACTTATAAGGCATTTGCTTCATCTGATTTAAGATGGGTTCAATATGACGATGCCAAAAGAGTCATCGTCTATGAAAAAATTGAAAATGAGTCCTTGGTATTTTTGATCAATGCCTCAGAACAAACAGAAACCATTGTGGTTAAAGACTTAGAAGGTTTGAATCTCGAAACCAATCAAACCATGAAAGAACATTTTACACTTAGTCCTTATGGCTACATCATTTTAAAAAAATAAATCCTTAGGCGAATCCGCCTAAGGATTTTTCTTTATATGACTTTAATAATGTCCATGGGTTTGCCGACAATAAAATTAGGCTTTAAAGGGGCAATGTCTTTCATATCCCTAAATCCCCATAAGCATGCGATGACTTCTACATCAGCATTTTGACCCGTTTGGATATCCACTTCAGAATCCCCAATTAAATAGGCCTCTTCTTTTGTAGCCTTGATTTCTTTTAAAACTTTTTCAATCATTCTTGGGTCAGGCTTTTTTACGCCGTCCTTACCAACGCCCACTGCAGCTAAAAAGGTGTCTGGAAAAATCTTTTGAACCAGGTCTTTGACAATCGCATCCTGTTTGTTTGAAATCACTGCCATCTTATAGCCTTTAGATTTAAAAATGTCCAATAGTTTCAAAATATCAGGATAAGGTTTGGTGTTGTCCAAACTATGTGTTTGATAATGTGCATCGTAAAAATTAAAACGTTCTTTCAGTGCTTCTTCGTTTAAAGGCTCACCCACTGCAAGCTCAATCAATTTGAAAGCACCATTACCCAAGAAAGATCTAATCTCTTTCTCATCTTTTAACGGTCTGTCATAATGCTTTAACATATAGTTTACCGAGATTGTTAGGTCTTTTAAAGTATCTAAAAGTGTCCCATCTAAGTCAAACAATAATGTGTTTTTCATAGGTTTTTTCCCCTTTCGATTAATTTCGTATAAATTGGCATCATTTCTGGTTCACTCACAAATGATGTAATGTCTTTAATGTCTATCCACTTACAACCATTGGTTTCTATTTCGTTGACCAAAAGTGGATCATTTTCATCTGCCACCAATAAATATGAAACATTTAAATGTAAATGTGACGAAATGGCTTCATGCCTTTTAATGTGAAACCAAACAGGCAATACTTCAATGCTGACCGGTTCTTCAGTCAAAAACTTAAATTGTCTAATACCTGTCTCTTCAATCGCTTCTTTCAAAGCGACTATTTTAAAATCTTTATCCCCATCAAGATGACCACCTGTCCAGCCCCATGAATCGTAAAGTTTATGATATATCATTAAGGTTTTGGTCATTGACTCATTAAAAATCATTGCCGAAGCAGAAAAATGCATCGCTGGATGCCTTTGATATAGCGCATCACCATAATGAAGGATTGCATCTTTAATGTATGCTAAGTCTTTAATCTCAAAAATATCTTTTGGTACATAAGTATCAAATACTGTCATATAATCACCGTTTCTATTTTGTTAGTATTAATTATACAATAAATCTTCTCCATCCACAAAATTAAATTGGCCTTTTTTTGATTTTTATGGGTTTGGGGCTTGTTTTATAAAAAAAAGTATGTTATCATAACTTTGCTTCAAAAAAAACATGCATCCGTAGCTCAGTCGGTAGAGCAACTGACTCTTAATCAGTGGGTCCACGGTTCGAGCCCGTGCGGGTGTACCATCTTAAAATAATTCGGCTTAATTAGGCCGTTTTTTTATTTTATAGAAAACCGGTTGGATTATACCAGCCGGTTTGTTCTTTCATTTTATCAATGTTATTGTATGAATGTTTGGTAAAATGTTACCACTCTAAATGTCGGCATTGACATCACTTCTTCAGTGGTCTCGACAGGTTTCAACAACGCTTCAATTGTTTTATTTTCCCAAATGATATGGACAAATTCAGGCCTATCAATATACGGGTTTCGATTGCCTTGTGCTTCATAAATCACTTGATTTCGATGTCTTTCAAATTCATCGACAGGATCTTGTTTATGCCAATCTAGTAACAACGATAGTTTGCCCATCGTCACCATTGAATTGGTATAGGTTTGGCCTTCATCAAACCCTTCGTCAGCTACTTTCAGATAATCATACATAGTAGCCATATAAAGGAGTATTCTCGCAACATCCCCTTTATGATCATCACCAGGGTAAAAGCCATCGGCTGTTTTATGACCTATGCCTGAACCGTTCACATAATAATGATTGGATCTTGTGCTATTGATTCGAGATTCAATGGCTCTTAAATTATGCAAATCAGTCCCAATATTTTTTGTAGATTCGCTGACACGTTCTATGCCTAATCTAGAATTTGGCCACACGTGTTCTCTATTCCAAATCGTGCCATTCCACACGCTATCTATTTCTGTATTGTCATAGATACCAATGAGTTTGGATGGGTCATTTGGATTCACATCCGATTCAACTAAGACCGTTTTTGCATCTGCATAACTCCTAGGGACAAAGTTTGTATTCAAAATCGTGTGGAGTTTAGATTTCAACGCTTCATCAACCAGATTTTGTGCTTCTTCATAATACTGATCAGATTCAGTTTGATAATAGTAATACCCTTCACTATTTTGTTCAATGCTATAGTTAAAATTTTGTTGCTGGTTTAGTGAATCATAGTAAAAATAAGCCGCTACTAACAAAAATAAAACGATGACAAGCACGTTTATTATTTTATGCTTATTGCGCGCTTTATTTACTTTTCTTTTTACATGTTTTTTGAGGGTCGTTGTTTTCCTTTTAGCCATTTGAAATCTCCATTCTTATTTTTTTAACACAATTAAAGGTACCATCATTTCCTTTTTATGAATACCAGCATGATGGGCATTAAATCCTTTCATTGGATTCATCCCAAACATGTATTTTTTATGGGCAATCGCCATAAAATCTCCTATAAAATCATCCAGTAGTGGGTGTTTTTCCCCAGTTCCGAGCCATTGTTTTTGATATAATTTCTCTTTAGTCAATAACTTGAATTTTCGTCCGAATGATTTTTTGAACTGTTTCTTAAAAGCATTTCTTTCATCCAGTTTTACGAAAAACGCAGTTGAACGGGGTTCAATTGAAGGTTTTCGATACAGCATATCCAGCAAAACTGTTTTTGACCAAAGTGGTTCTGTTTTGACATCAATCAACCCATGATCTGCAATCACAATAATTGTGGCGTTAGATACTGACTCATAAAGACGTTTAATTTCGTTTTCAAGATCAAAAAGCAGTGCCTTTAAGACAGCCGATTTTGTCCCGCTTTTGTGAATGGTTAAGTCAGGTTCTGTCCAATAGGTATAACTAAATGATGCTTCTGTTTTTGATAATTCTATCAATGCATCTACTTCATCTTTAAAGGAATCAAAGCCATTTGGGGCAAATGAAGGCATGAATTGGCGAACATTAATTTTTGGGTTTGCCTTTTGTATTTTTGACATAATGGTCTCATATTTCAAGTGAACCTCTTTAAAATTTTCTGATAGTTTTTCATATGGTTTATCTGCATTTTCATTTAAAAATAAAACGGTATTAGCCTCTATAAATCGATTATACTGTGTCCACCCTACATGGCCATGGACAAATGGACTAACACCAGAAATCACAGAGGTAGTTGCTGCTACTGTCGTTGGAGGATACACTGAGGTAATCGGTTTAACGACATGTTGTCTTAATAATCCATTTTTATTCAAGTTTTTTAGGATATTCATTCCCATGCCATCCATTAAAATTAACATGATGTGCTGTTGCCCAATTAGATAGGGTTTTAGACATGCTAAAGATGGATAATCATGATTTACCCCATAATGTTCTAAAAGGGTATTTGAAACATTCAAAATCGAGTTGTGATAATCTGGTTTTTTCATATAATCACCTCAACTTTATTATACAATAAAAAAAACAATCCAAAATGGATTATTTATTAATACTGTATTTTAGTGTTAGATAGTTTTGTTCGAAAGCTTCAGGATACGGATAGGCAACTTCACGCATTTTCTTGAACAAAACGTAAACCAAGTTACGGTCTTTATCAATACGTGTAATAACGCCGATTTCTTTTTCAGCAACCACTGTCACTTTTTCCCCTACAATTCTAGTTTCATTTCCCCACGACATAATGATACCTTCCTTCAATAATAATTATACCATAGATACTTCTTTTTATAGCACCATAAACTGATAAAAGTGCTTACAACACATGAATTCTCTTTTTATAAATCCAAAAGAAACTTGATGAAATCATTAAAACTAACCCCAAATATAGAACCAAACTAATCAAATCTGTGGTTGCTTCTTGTTTAAAAATCACAACTGGGTCAGCAAAAGTAAAAGGCGATATGTGTTTCAAATTTTTGATAAATGGTTCCTCGGTCAAACTAGAGACAAACGATAAGACATAAAGAGGTAGTGGTAAAATCAATGATATCATCACTTTTGAAGTCGTTTTAATGAGTAAGGCAAACCCGAACCCAAGATAGGAAAAAACTAACAACAACACGGTGTTTAAAAGATGAAAATAGAGATAATCGAGTTGATTAATAGACTCGCCAACGAATGAAAAACCTAAGAGTCCAATCCCGTACTGCATAATCGAGAACAAACCTACCAAAGTCCATAAGACTATCTGTTTAGAGATGAAAAAGGTTTTTTTTGAAATACCCGTTACATATAACACTTCAGCTGTTCTTTCCGCTTCAAACGTAACGATCAGTGAAAACCCTAAGATAGCCGCATAAATGCTACCAAAAAGCTGAATCATCATCGCGCCTTCTGTTGCATAGTATTCGAGCACACTGGTTGGAATACCCCCAAATTGTGCCATGATTTCTAGCACTTCAGGCGTCATCGAAGCATAAATATCAATCACGTAAGGATAAAGTAGGATGACAAATAGTCCAATTAGGCCTACTGAAATGCCCCAAACAGCATTGATTTTAAGGTTTCTTCTTAAGAGCATATTATATAGTGTTTTCATGTATGACCTCTTTATAATAATCTAAAAACAAATCTTCGAGTTTTGCTGGTTCAATGCTCAAATCTGTTAATGGGTATTTAGAAAGCTTTGTTAATAAGACTTGAATATCGCCTCGATATTTATAATGCAACCCATTAGACGATTCGATAGGATCTAGACCCGGTAAACTAAGATTGAAATTGGGCTTATAACTAATTTTCATAAAAAGTTTCTGTCGAATGCCTGCCATTGTTTCTGAAAATAAAATTTTACCTTCTTTGATTAATGAAACTCTGTCGCATATTTTTTCAACTTCAGATAACACGTGAGAACTTAACAAAATGGTCACACCACGTTTTTTTTCTTTCAATAGGTAATCCAAAAATTTCTTCTGCATCAAAGGATCTAAGCCTGTTGTTGGCTCATCTAAAACCAATAAAGACGCTTTTCTCATCAAAGCAACCACAATCCCAAGCTTTTTTTTATTTCCAAACGACAGTTCTTTGACTTTTTTTGTCACATCAAGTTCAAAATAGTCTGTCAATTCATTGATGTATGTCGGACTAGAGTTTGTCAATTTCCGATAAAAAGATAGCACACTTTTGACGGTATATTCGCTAAAAAACACAGGTTCACTCGGTAGATATCCGATATTAGCGTTCATTTCAGGTTGATCTAAATGACAACTTTTATCCTCAATTTTGATGTTGCCAGAATCTTTTGAAAGCAAGCCCAACAGGATGCGAATAAGGGTTGTTTTACCTGCACCATTAGGACCTACAAATCCCATGATTTCCCCCTTATTTACGTAAAAGGTTGCACTTTCTAAGCCTCTTTTGTTGCCATAGTATTTTTTCAATTGTTCGATTTCAATGTAACGCATGGTATCACCTTCTCTTATATTCTACCAAAAAAGCATTGTTTTAACATCGTTTATTTACCATTTTAAAAAAAATCACTTTCAAAGACTGATTCTATTGAAAAAGATGTCTATCATATCGGCCGGATTAGTCAATGAAAACAGTGCATTAAAACTTAAATAAAAAAAACACCTTTGTAAAAAGATGTTTTAGATACTTAAGATTCTTGTGTTTGTCTGCTTCTCTTAAACCACGGAATTAACATTGAAGTAGACGCCTGATAGTCGCTGTATTCCGGACGCGTTTTAAGGATTTTATTTTCCATCATTGGAATGGATATCCCAAGAAACAACATCGTCATTAACATAGGCGCTAAAATCAGCCAATCTAGTGTTTGATTAACCGATAAGTAAAACCCATAAACACCCCACCAAACAAGGATTTCTCCAAAATAATTAGGATGTCTTGAGTATTGCCAAAGGCCAATATCAATCACACGTTTATTCTGTTTGTTTGATCTGAATGCTTTCATTTGTTTATCTGATAAGAATTGAATGAACGTTGCAAGCAACACCACCAAAGCCGACAAAATTGCAGAAATAGATAACACTGCATTTTGTTCAATCACTAGATAAGCAACATATATTTGTGCATAAACGACAATAGTTGGCATTAATTGTATGCCAAACAAATTGGCAAGCGGGTATAGTTTTTTAGTTTTTTGCTTAATCAAATCATAGCGCCAGTCTTGATGACTAAAAGATTGCCAGTTAATCGCCCAATTATAGGTAAGTCTTATTGCCCATACGAACACTACAATCCATAAAACCCAATTCAAATAGCTGTATGCGCTAAGTTTAATCATAGCATAAAGCATCAAAAACGGTGGAATCACACTCCAATAAGGGTCATATAAACTCGCATTTTTTAAAATTAAACTACCTAAGTAAATCACAAGCGTCATGACAATATCCATCAATAAGAGTTCGATCCCTATCTTTTCTTGTATGAATGTCGCACTGAGAAGTCCTATAACCATACTAAGCGCATAAATGACTAAAAATAATAACAATTCTTGATATTTTTTCATAAAAAGCCTCCTATAACTTGGATTGAACCCAGGAAAGTACGCCCTGAATCCAATTGGGTGTCTGTGCTTTTAAAAGTTCAAACACAATAATCGGATCATAAATGACTCGGTTGGTATTTGAGACCGACTCGTAAAGGGATCCCTCAGCGCTACTTTTACCAATCGCAATCATCCCAATGGCATGATTACCTACTGCAAGATACCTGCCCAGTGCTGCACCACCAAAACTAAATAGCCCAATAGATAAACCCCCAATGCTTAGTAACCCGATCGCAACAGCCCCAACAGCAATACCGCCAAAGGCAATCGCAGCCAAAGACAAAAGACCAAAAGCAATCGACCCAAGAGACAATAATCCCAATGATAGAACCCCAATAGATAATAACCCACGCGAAAACATCCCGATTGCGATGAAACCTTGTGCATCCAACCCAATGGCGATTATGCCCCTTGCTTTATTATTTTTACCAATTAAGATGTGTACTAAAGGGATGCCAAAAAGTTTCTTTTTACTTTGATACTCTTTGACATAATGTCGTTTCTTTAATGCTTTTTTTTCTGAACCTGAAAAGAAATCATCTACCATGATATTATAAACCCTAGCAAGTGTGGTTAAGACAAGCGCATCCGGTTCTTTTAAATCAGACTCATATTCAATAATTTCGGCTTCATCGGTCTGCAACAGTTCTGCAATTTGTTCAATTGAGTAATCATACAAAACACGATAATGGTTTAGTTTTTCACCTATTGTCATCGAGATGCCTCCTAACAATCATGATTTAACTCTTTTTTGATATGCTTCATGAATCTTTTGTGCAATCGATTCTAAAGAGACTGATTCATTATATATGTGTAAATCAATTCGAACAAAATGCTTCAAATCGAAGGTCTCTTGATCACCTTTAATTCTTTTTTGAATTAGCAGTTCATCGTCTTTACGTATCCTCATACGCTCAATTCTTAAGCTTTCACTAGCCTCAATATAACAAACAAATACGTCAGAACCACTTAATACAAGCGTATTAGCGCCATTGGGATCAACGATGACTAATCCGTTTTCATTGACGTCTTTTTTTTGAATGCCATAAAAGTGGTCTTGGTATAAAGTTACTTCATAAAAAGCATTTTCTTGTATTTTTTGTTTGAAAGAATCTTTGGTTAAAAAATGATAATCAATGCCATCTACTTCATTTTCACGCATTGGACGAGTGGTGGTTGTAATACATTTTTTATACCCATACGTTGTAAATAATATTTTTGATAATTCAGTTTTTCCACTGGCACTTGCACCAACTAAAACGATCATACATAACACCTCTTTTCGATTATAACATGTTTAGATTTCATTTGGACAGACAATCCAAATATTATAAGAAAAAAAAGGGGCGTTTTGTGTTATCCTATAAGGGGGCGATTCTATGAGAGTTTTCATTGGTATTAAGTTACCTGATGCTTTAAAATTAAACATAAAACCGTTTAGCGAATCTGTTTTATCTTGTGTAAACACCAATGAATTGATAGCCGTAGATAACTGCCATATCACCTTAGAATTCTTAGGTGAAATTGAAGATGTTGAGTCGCTCATTCATCAGTTAAGATCGGTTTTCTTTCATCCTTTTACCGTATCTGTTGGTTCACCTAAAACGTTTGATAAAGGTACTCATAAAATCATCTATTTACCCGTTATTTCAGATGAGATTCAATTATTAAGACAAAAGGTTTTATCCTCTATTGAAAAACCTTATATTCCAGTAAATACCTATACGCCTCATATCACACTATTCCGAAAGGCATTCATGATAAAGCCTTTATCAGATTTAGACTTCAATGCTTCTTTTGAAGTAGATGCATTTGATCTTTTTTTGTCACATCGAGTAGCTGGAAAACTAACTTATACTGTCCTGCATTCATTTCCTTTAAAACGGATTGTCTAACATAAATTTAGAAACAATTTAATTTAAAAAAAAGTCCGCTTATGATATAAAAAAGCAGACTTTTTTTAATAAAGTCTGCTTTTATAATGATTAATTGTCGTAATACTGTTTTATTTATACAAGCTATTTTGGATTTCCTTGGTTTTGGGGTGTGATAAATATTCATCTAAAGAGCCTTGGAATGCATAAGCACCTAATTCTCCTATTTCAATCACTTTATTACAAACTGTGTCAATTAGTTTATGGTCATGTGTGAATAGGATGACAGCACCTTCAAAGGCTTGTAATCCGTTATTTACAGATTGGATGGCTTCTAAATCCAAATGGATAGTCGGTGAATCAATCAATAGGGTATTTGCCGTACTCAACATTAGTTTCGAGTAAAGCAAGCGCATTTTCTCGCCACCTGATAAGTATTTAACTTCTTTGAGAGGTTGATCGCCTGAAAACAACATTCTACCTAAAAAACCTCTTATGTACGATTCCGCTTGGTCTTTGACAGAGTATTGTCTAAGCCAATCAATTAGGTTTAAACCAGTATGTTCAAAATACTTGTCAATATCAGAAGAAAAGTAATTGGTTGAAATCGTTTGACCCCATTTAATTTTACCCGATAGTGGTTCTTTTTCACCTGCTAAAACTGAAAGCAAAAACTGTTTTAACAAGTCATTACGACCAATCAAAGCGACTTTATCACCACGATTGATTGTAAAAGAAACGTCTTTAAAGCCTATTTTGTCATCGACCTGATAAGATAAATTTTCAACTTCTAAAACATCTTTGCCTAGAGGTTTTTCAATGTCAAATCCAATAAATGGGTATTTCCTTAAAGAAGGGACAATGTTTTCTAACTCAATTTTTTCTAATGATTTTTTACGTGAGGTTGCTTGTCTACTTTTAGATAGGTTCGCACTAAATCTTGCAATAAAGGCTTTTAGTTCTTCCATACGTTCTTCTTTTTTCTTATTGCGATCGTTCATTAAACGTTGAATGAGTGCTGAAGATTCTAACCAAAAATCATAGTTTCCCGGAAATAGTTTTGCTTGATAATAATCAATGTCAACCATATGCGTACAAACATTATTTAAAAAGTGTCTGTCGTGTGAGACCGTAATCACGGTATGTTCATAATCAATTAGAAAATCTTCTAACCAGCGAATGGCTTGATAATCAAGGTTATTCGTCGGTTCGTCTAACAATAAGATGTCGGGTGTTCCGAATAGTGCTTGAGCTAGTAATACTTTTACCTTTTCTTTTGGGACGATGTCTTTCATTTTTGAATAAAAGACTTCCTTAGGTACATTAAGCCCATTTAAGAGCTTTTCAGCATTGTATTCTGCTTCCCATCCGTCTAATTCAGCAAACTCGACTTCTAGATCGGCCAATTCGAAGCCTTCTTTTTCTGTAAGATCTGTTTTTTCATAATAAACTTCTTTTTCTTTTAAAACTTCAAACAGCCTTTTGTGTCCCATGATGACGGTTTCGATTGCAGTAAATTCATCAAACGCATTTTGATCTTGTTTTAGAGTCGCGATACGTTTGTTTTTTTCAACAATAATATCCCCTTTAGTGGGTTCTTTTTCAAATGACAATAGTTTTAAAAATGTGGATTTTCCAGCTCCATTAGCACCAATGATGCCATAACAGTTACCTGGTGTGAATTTTATATTAACGTCTTCGAACAATTTCTTGTCTGAAAACACTAAACTTACATTGGATACGTGTATCATACTTATTACCTACTTTCTAATGCAACTTTATATAGTTTAAGAGATTCTTGTTGATTTGTCAAACTGATAGCGTTCTTATACGTAGCAATCCCACTATTTGACGACAAATAGTGGGATTTTAGTTTAGCCAAGCAATGATTTGATTTTTTTAAGTTCTTTTTGAGGATCATCGTAATAATTGGAATGAAAGACGTGGTATATTTGCCAACCTCTTGATTTCAAAAATTTGTCTTGATGAATTAATTCAAGCCTTGAATTAATAGGTGTATCTAAACGACAGATTATGCCCAGTTTAAAGACGTTTGTCCTTACATCTAGTATCGCAATATCTAAACTGAATCCACCTATACCAAAATTGGTTTTAATCTCGTAGTCAGTTTTTTCTAGTTTTTGACAAATATCTTTAACCATTTGGCTTTGATGGATTTGATCGGTTTTACTTGCCTTTTCGCCTAGGCTTAGTAACACTTTTTCTGCCATTTCCAAGTTTTGGCTAGATACATAATAACAATACCTCATAAAATCTTTCAGGAGTTTTGGTCCTACACCCGCTAAGTCATCGACTTTAAAGGATTCTGGGTATAAAGAAGATACAAAGTAAATTTTCTTTTTCGCTCTGGTGATTGCGACATTTAGTCTGTTCTGACCGCCTTCATGGTTTAACCATCCAAACCTACGTTTAAGAACACCCGTTTCGTCATTGGCATATCCCATCGAGAATATGATAATGTCTCTTTCGTCACCTTGAACATTCTCAATATTCTTAACAAACAAAGAATGATCCCCATCCTCATCTATCTTGAATAGTTCTTCTTCTAGTGCTTTTTGAAAAATGCCTTTTTGGTAACTGACTTCATCCATTAAGTTTAAAATCGTATCTCTTTGTGTGCTGTTAAACGTGATGATTCCGATTGATTCGTCTTTTTCCTTATCCTTGAGTATTCTCTTTAACAGTTTGAGTACTGCTTCTGCTTCCTTAACGTTTCTTTTTTGTTCAAAGACACCCTCTTTAACGTACACATACTCAATAGGAGGTGTGGTTGGTTTAACCACGTTTGGAGATACCACTAGCTTTCCATCATAAAAAGCAAAATTTGAAAACGCAATCAGTTCTTCATATCGACTTCTATAATGGTAGTTTAGAAGCGTTTCTTTGTAACGGTATCTGGCCAAATCAAGCAAACTTTTTGCATCAAAGTTTAAATCTGATTCAACAATATCAGTCAGTTCTTCCTCTTCAATTCGACCTACTCCTAAAGCTGATGGTCTTAATTGTTTAGGGTCTCCTGCAATGACTACTTTTTTAGCTCTAAATATGGCTGGAATCCCTTTTTCAACGTAAAGTTGTGAGGCTTCGTCAAATATGACTAAATCAAACAGTTGGGTTTCTAAAGGTAAGATGGCGCTGATTGCCTCAGGTGTCATTAAAAACACTTTAATATTGGCAGTCATTTCCATGTAAAAATGATCAAAGAATGCTTTAATACTTGGTTTTCTATCAGATTCTAAGATACGCTTTATATCCATAATGCGTTTTGTGTTGGATAGATTTAATGCGTGTTGATAAAGCATCATCTCAAACGATTCAACATTGACTTGACGTTTTTGTTGCATGAAATCTTCGATACGATCTAAGTATTTGCTGTAATCGTCTAGAATGTAGAGGTATTTTTGATGTTTTGCTTTGAAATTTTCGATAAAGCCTGTATAGTAACCATCAAATAAATAGCTTCTTAGCTTGTAGTGATCTTCTTTCAGTAATGGTTCGGTTAGAAATAAATCAATAAAACTTGTTGCAAGTTTGTTTAAAGCCAAATAATTGGTTTTTGTTTTATCTAGTTTGGTAAGTTCTTTTGCCAAATAGTGCCTAAATTCGACTTGTTCAAAAAGGGTTCTCAATAATTTGTGATGAACCGATTTCTTTGTCGCTAAAAATGTTAAAGATTTCTCATTTTTTACAAAAAAGACTTTTTTAACGCGTCTTTTGCCAAAAAAACCTTTTTGTTGGTAAGAGGCATAAGCTTCTTCTAACCTAACCAGAAATTCATTAAAACTTAATCTACCACTTCTAGAGACTTTAGTTTCAAGTTTTTTAAACCATGGGTATTTCTTTAAGTAGCATTGATAATCCATAAACTTTTTTAGTTTATCGTCTTTGTCAAAGGTAGTTTCTAAATACTTGATCTGTGCAAAGGAAGGTTTTTTAAGTTTAGTTTCAAATAACTTGAGGATGTCTTTTGGTTTTAATTTTGACTTGATGTCTTTTTCTTTGATGTATCGATTAAAGAGTTCGTAAACCTTAATGCCATCCACTTTTCTGCCATAATAAAGTTCTAAAGCCTCATCAAGCGTATCAGACAGTTTTTGAATAGACTCTTCCAGTTGGTAGGCATCGTTGTTAAGTGTTCGTTTGGGTGGTGTTTGATCCACAATTTGATTAAGTTGTCGATAAAAGGATTGTTTGTTGGTCGCATCATCTATAAACAACGCATATTGTTTTTGGTTTTGTAGTCGTGAGTAAATCACATCCAGTGCTACTTTCTTCTCACTGACCACCAATACGTTTTCACCCTTTAAAACTGCATTTGCAATTAGGCTAGTAATTGTCTGGCTTTTACCTGTTCCAGGTGGCCCCCAAATCACGATCTTTTTCTCTTTGTTTAATGCTTCAATGACTTTTTCTTGAGAATAGTTTAAATCATTGACATAAGATATATCGGTTTCTTTAAGTCTTTCTTTAGATACCGTGGTTAAAAGTGGCACTTCTTTTGAGAATAAATGCTTTTCATCAATCAACCCTTCAAGTAAGTCATTGTATTTATTGGCAGATAGTATTTTTTGCATGTCTTTTTGAATCATGGATGAATAGAGTTTGAATCTTCCCAATACACAATAAGGTTTTAGTCTAAAGGGCAGTTTCTTCATTTTTCTTGCATCAGCCATCCAGGTAGATTCAAACGGCAATAAATTCAATTCATCTACTTTGATCGAAAGTCCGTGTTTGTTGTAATAGGGCAAAAGAACGGATTCAATGGTTTGGTGGGATAAGTCCTCTATAAAAGGCATGTCTTGATCCAATTGGTTTTTTTCTAGTTTTGATAGGGTGACTAATAAATCACGGTTGAAGGTGATATCCTTATCTTGATCCTTTTCAATTGTAAAGGTTTGCTTGTTTCTGTTTAGTTTAACAGGCATGTAGGCAAGCGGCGCTTTGATGAAAAAATCATCTTTTTTAAAAGTACCAGTGACAAAAGGATATCCGACATATAAATCATAGGTACCAGTTTCTTTATAATCTTTATTGGTTTCTCTGTGAAGTTCAGTCAAATGTCTTAAGGTATACTCTCCCAAATTTTTAAGGGTGATTGTTTTTTGTTTTGATCTCAAAAAATTTATAAGCAGCAATTCTAAATCCAGTTTAACGAGGTCTATGCCTGTGGATTTGTCAATTCTACCAAGGTATAGATTTTTATTACTCCTAGATATGTTTGAAAGTCGATCTTTATAGTGGTCTAAGACTTTATAGGCGTCTTTAGAAAGCTTGATGGGTTTGTCTTCTAACAGTCGATACTCATTAATTGCATCCAAAAAAAGGTGGCCGTATTGTTCTTTAAACTCAGAATCAAGTCCACTGATGGCATCGAAATCCGTAATTTTGTAAGGACTTAAGTCCACCATTTTTTTTAAGGCCTGATCACTACAAATATTCTCATTAACGTGCTCTTGCCTAAGTTTTTCTCTTAACTCCGTTAATGTCTTTAGTAACGCTTTTTCCATTGACTTTCACCACTCCTTCAAACCTATCTTTATTCTACCATTTATATCCTTGAGTTTAAACCTTTTTAAAAGAAAAAGAACATGACAGTTAAGCATGTTCGTGATAAAAGTCTATCATTAAGTTTAAAGCTTCTATGGAAAAACGATGCCCTTCATTGCCAAAATGGGTTTTAACGAGTGCTTGTTTTTCTTTAAAAGTATCCATTAAAGTTTGTGTCATATCTAAAGGTACTAATGGATCATTCAATCCTGCTGATATAAAGATATTACTCTTGATTTGAAACGGTATTGTAAATCTCTGATAGGGCATCATTGGATGCGCTAGCAGGGCTGTTTTGAAGCATTTTTCATACATAAACATAAGACTGATGGCGATATTAGCCCCATTTGAATACCCAAATACTGAGAGTTTATCCAAATTAAAGGCATAGTTTTTGGATGCCTCTTTTATAAACGCATAAAGCTTTTCAGATTGTTTTTTTAGGTCTTGTTCATCCAAAACGCCCACTGCAAGTCTTCTAAAAAAACGGTTTTGCCCATTTTCGTTGACTTCACCTCTGACACTTAATAGATTGGCATTCGGATCAATTGTTTTACCAATCTGTAATAAATCATGTTCATCGCCACCTGTCCCATGTAGCAATAAAATCGTATTGTCATTACTGCCTTTAATATAAATGTGTTTCATTGTTCCACCTCTTTATAATCATACCTTTTGTGGCATTCTATATCAAATCATTTGCTTCGAATTCGAAATAATAAGTACATAAAAAAATAAGCGCAAATCGCGCTTATACTCTCTTATATGGGGTGTAGCTCTTGGTGGGTTTTGTGTCGGGTTTGAAAATGACATATCCATGAGGTTCCATTCTAAGCGTTGATATCCCCGCTAACAAGGACAGATTCATCTTGTTACCGAAAACAATGTTAAAGACAGAATGATTCATCAATCTAGAGTCTTTTAGCAATACAGTTTCAGTAACGACATCGTCTGTAGGATTGATCACAACGATACAGGTGTCTTCTACTTTATCGGTGACACGCATGAAGATGAGTAAATGATCTGCTTCAATGGGTATGTAATCTCCGATACGTAGTGCGCGTTCAGATTTATGTAACGCAATCAATGATTGTGTCCATTGTAACGTTTCATTAGTTTGATTGAAAAGATCCCAACGCATTGGTGCTCTGTTTTCAGGGTCATTGTCTCCGTCCATCCCGAGTTCGGTTCCATAATATAAGTTGGGTGAACCTGGCAAAGTGAACTGCAAGAGTTGTGCTAGTTTTTGAAGTTCAGTCTCTTTAAGTAAGTGTTTTAACCTTTGTACATCGTGATTATCAAGTAGGTTCCATGACTTTAAGATTGGTTCAATCCCTGAGGATTCAATAACATCATTGATCATGTATTGGGCTTTTCTAGGCGTTAGTTCTTTTTTTAATAGTCTCAACGTAATTTCTCTAAAGGTAAAATTCATGACACCATCAATCGACTTCAACCACTGTTTTGGATAGTTCCATATTTCACCTACAATCATGACATCCTTTTTTTCAAGTCTTGCATGATTCTCTAAATCTTTTAGGATATCAAAGCCGATGTCAAAGGCAACATCTAGTCTCCACCCATCGATGCCATGTTTAAGATAGCTTCTGATGACGGAGTCTTCCTTTCGATAAATGTAGTCTTTAACTGTCTCATTTTCTAGGTTTAATTCCGGTAGGCTTTTGGCATCAGCCCAAAGTCTAACCCCTTCTGGGTAGTTGGGGTTAAAGTCGAACCAATCACGATAGCCTTCGTTTCTTAAGGCCTTTTGAAAATAAGGATTTGAGACACCAACATGGTTAAATACGCCATCAAGCATAATCTTCATGTCCATGTCATGTACCGATTGAATCAACTTTATTAAATCTTCTTTTGTTCCGTACTCCTCTGAAATTTTTAAATAATCCGAGGCATCGTATTTATGATTAGATAAAGAGTCAACGATTGGATTAAGATAAAGAACATCCACGCCGAGTGCTTTGATATAGGCTAGTTTTTCTCCAAGACTCTTTAAGTCGCCACCCCAATAGTCAAGTTCATGTGCATAATATTTCACATCTTCTAAAAAAAGGCCTGGTGAAGGCAGTTGATTCCAATGATTAAGCTTTTTAGGATACTGGTACAAATGCTTTTTAGCCTCTAGGTTTTTTGAAGGGTTAAAACGATCTACTAAAACTTGGTAGACAACAGCCCCATTACGCCAATCTTTTTCTCTATTTTCGTATTTGTTTGACATCAAATCACCTCTTTAATTAACATTATACTATGTATAGAATGATTAAAGAGACTGGTTTTGAGTGGTACCGATTTCCTATCAAGAAAAAACACCAAAACATTTTTAATGTTTTGGTGTTTCACTATTTTTTCTTTACTTTGATGCTAAGAATACGATTGTTTCGAATAACTTCAGGCGTAAGTATCAATGAATCCAGTTCGATAAAGACCTTATCGTCTTTAGTGGGGATGACACCCAACTGTTCAATCATATACCCAGTAATGGTATCGTAATGATTTGAATAAAGCTCAGTTTCAAACGCTTTGTTAAAGTCACTCAAGCTCAAACTGCCTTTTACTATGTAAGTGCGCTCATCAAGGGCTTGATAATGCTTGGTTACTTCGTCGTACTCATCGTCGATTTCACCCACGATTTCTTCAATCAAATCCTCTAGAGTCACAATACCAGATAACCCGCTGAACTCATCAATGACAACCGCCATTAGTTGTTTAGATTGTTTAAATCTAACGAGTAAATCATCGACTCGACTGGTTTCTAAAACAACCAGTGCTGATCTTTTTAGCTCAATCAAGTTTTTTTCTTTCTGTTTCAATTTGTCTATGTTTAAAAGCACATCTTTGATGGTTACAAACCCTAAGATGTTATCTTTTTCGTTTTCATAAATGGGAATTCTTGAATAGGACTCATCGATAATACGCTTAATGTTTATATGAATATCTTCATGGATATCAATCATAAAAGCATCCACACGTGGTACCATAATTTCTTTTACAAGCTTTGAATCTAAAGACAATACCCCGCGCATCATGTCAAATTCATCCGCGTCTATCACCCCGTCATTACGGCTATTTTTAATTAAAGCCTTCATTTCAGCTCGTGTGATCCGTTCTTCTTTTTTTCAAATTTAATAGGGGTAATCTTTTTTAATAGCCCAGTAGAAATGGTCAAAAGCCATATGAATGGTTTAAACAAGTTTTTCATCGCAGAGATGATTCCAGCTGAAGCTAGTGCGTATTTTTCAGGAATTTGTAAGGCCAACTGTTTAGGGTACAATTCTCCTAAAACCAGTGTGACATAAGATAAAATCAATGTCACCAATATTGTCGCAACCGTTTCTCCTGCAGGAATACCTGATAAATAGGGTGAAATACGTCCAACAAATGCTTGTGATGCACTGGCGGAATTTAAAAAGCCAGCAAGTGTGATTCCAACCTGAATGGCAGACAAAAACTCATCTGAACTATCCAGTAATGCTAATACTTTCTTAGCACGTTTGTTGCCTTGTTGTGCTAAATCCTTAATTTTGTTTTGATTAAGGGAAACAAAAGCCATTTCAGCACCTGCTAAAAAAGCGTTTAGGATGGTAAGAATACCAATCATGATTAGTGAACCAATTAAGTTTTGACTCAAGGGGTCTTCCATACTTTTTCTCAATCTCCTTCATATAATTATGCGAGCATTATTATATCATAAATACGATAATAATCAATATTTCCACGGGTTACCATCAAACAATCAAATGCATGGTGTAATAACCTTGTGTAAAAGAGTGAATGCTTTTTTCTAAAATCATAAGCGTGATTTTATACCTTTATTTATGGTAAATCGTTGGTTTATTCTTTTTAATGTCTTTGGATGCCTTTAGTGGTGAAACCGAGGCTATTGGCAAATTTATAAATTTGGTCATTCACTTAACACCTGCGATGTTTTTGGAACTCGTCCTTATTACCTTAAAAAATGTTTTTATCGGCCTATTGGTCACAGGCACCCATTTAGCCATACTTTTCATCCCTTTGAAAACTTCATGGCGAATGATTTTATGCTTTGTTTCATCCTTATGCTCGTCTTTTTTAGGCTTCATACCAAAGGTCTAATAAAAAAACAGAATCAAAAGATGGTTTTCTCTCATCTAGATTCTGTGTGTTTTTATTTGTTTTTAATCTTATACTTTAATAAGGTTTCTTTTTCTTCTGTGGTCAGACGATTGCTTTCACGGCACTTTTGAATGGCTTTATTGACAATTTTAGGGTTAATGGATTGATTTTTAAGAAAGCTTTCAGTTGAATCTTTATGTTTAATTAAACATTCACTTAGTAACCATCCTGCCATCATTATGACATAATAGGCTTCTTCTTTTTCCAAGTCTATTATTGCCTCAAAAATGTATTTTAGCATCGTGTTGTCCTTAACATACATAAACAAGATGTAAAGGCTCAAACGCCTAACCATTTCTCGATGGTCAAATCTAAACGCTTTTGATAGTTCCAAATAAGTATCTTTTTCTTTTTCCAAAAATGGAAACTTCAACAAATCGCAATGTGCCCATGAATTCATCATATCTAAGTAAGGATTCAAATATGTAATCAAAGATGCTTTATCCGGCATTCGATTGAGTATCATGCCGTATAAAGCAATGGTTTCATAATAATCTGTGATTTGTAACTCTAAGAAAGATTGGTAATTACCTTTTAGTATGTCGTTTGCAACCTTAACCATTACTTTCGTTTTTATTGCAAGTACATCACTAGTGGTATTTAGTATGTTTTTTGACCAATTCACTTTTGACGTATCACCTAAAGACTCTAAATAGTGAATAAACGCTTTCTTGTCTGATTCTTTCCACGTCGCTTTTTTTAAATCCATGAATACACCTTCTTCAGAATAATCCTAATACTTTCCATGTAAACATATGACAAAAAACATTTAGATAACAGATAGTTTCTCTATAATTGGTAAATCTGCTTCAGCAAAATCGTATTGAGCCATTTCATCAATTGAAAGCCATTTTGCATCAAGATGTTCTGAAATCACTAATTCACCTTCGATAACTTCGCATGCGTAGGCATGCATGGTCAAAATGAACGATTGATATTCATGAACCACTGTCGTGATGTATTTATTGATCTCAATCGTTGCCGACAGTTCTTCTTTTATTTCTCTAATAATGGCTTCTTCTCGACTTTCGCCTAGTTCTATTTTTCCACCAGGAAATTCCCATTTTCTTGCGAGTTCACCTGAATCTTTTCTTTGCGCACAAAAATATGTGTTGTTTCTTTTGAATACTGCTGCAACTACTTCAATTTGCTTTTTCATCATTTTCATACTCCGTTGTTAGTTTAAAATACACATCTTCAGGCACCTCATGATGCAATTTAAACTCAAATCTAATCGGTTTTTCGTCCATATGCTTCACCACATCAACTTCTCCAATATAGATGAATTTATTACTGTATATATCAGTGTTTTTGCCACCTTTTTTAACGAAAAGGTGTATGTTAATTCCTAGTTCTTTGTGATTAATAATGTTAAAACCAGTTTTTGATTTTAGTGTTGTATTATTGGGTGATTCCCACTGAAATGTTTTTCTACTCAAAAACTTATCTTTATAGTTTACACTATCTTTAACATTTCCTTTTTCTAGAGTGACAAAAAGATAATATTGGTTGTTTTTATTTGAAACACCACTTTGAATGACATAAATGCTTTCATATCGAGCGATCTGAGAGATTTCTCTATTTTTGTATTGTTCATACAGTCTAAAAGCAGGATACTTTACTGTAGTCCTTCCAAATTCATGTTGATATCTTCCAATGCCATACTCAATTGTGTTTGTATAGAACCTTTTTAACATAGCATCATCAAGCAATTTAATCATTTCGTTTGTTATGCCAACTTGCTCATCTTCGAATTTAATTGGAAATCCGAAACGTTTTTTATCTGAATCACTTAATAAGCCCCCCGTAAGGTGTCTTAATGCATGTATCAAGTCTGATACATCTGGATTATCGATATATTTCTTTAGTTCATCCTCTATACGAATTTGACTATAAGAACCCGTTTTTATCAGAAGATCCATTATTACAAATTCGTGAATTCTTTTTAATGGTAACAAGGAGTCAATAAATCTAAAATACTTTTTAACACTCTCAGTTTGTCTGGTTATCTCAAACGTATCATCTACCCTAACAACAAAATCAAAATAGGATTTGGTTTTGTCTATAAATCTCACTGGATCAAAACCGTCAAATCCGTAATCCATTAAAGTCGGGATACGATCCAACTGTCTTTTGACATCTTGGTAGAGTTCTTTAAGGTTTCTCAATTCATCAAAGTTATATCTTTCCAATTGTCTTAGAATTTGCATCATTGAGTTTTCTTCTAATCTAATAAACGTATCACCTGGAATGCTTGAAAAATTAGATTTTGTTTCGAGCATTATGTCATCTTTGTCATAGTTTGAGTTTCCAGAAAGTGCGATAGGTATCAAAAAGGTTTTATTATGGTTTCCAATAAAGTCAAGAACTGTTAAGTAGTCTTTTGATGGATGTAATCTTAAACCTCTACCTAATTGTTGTGTAAATATGATTGGTGACTGGGTAGGTCTAAGCATTAAAACCAAGTTTAGACTTGGTATGTCGACCCCTTCGTTCAGTATATCGACAGTAAAGACATAAGAGAGATCGCTTTTTTCGTCCTCTAACATCTGAATGTATAGTTCTCTTTCATATTCGTCACTTAGGGATGTTAGTGCAATTGATTTTAACCCACGCTGATTAAACTCATTGGCCATATATTCCGCATGCTTTATGCTAACGCAAAAACCGAGCGCTTTAGTCTTATCTCCGCTGTGTCCATATTTTTGGATGTTTTCAATGATTAGATCCACTCTAGCTTTTATGTTTAATCGATCGGCAACAACATCAATTTCTTTGCTTACATCAATGTTGCTTAAGTCAGTTGTCGCATCTTCAATTCCAAAGTAATGAAAAGGAACAACTAGATTCTCTTTAAGCGCATCTCGTAAACGTATTTCTGCTGCAACTTGATTATCGAATATTTCAAAAATACTGTTTGAGTCTGTACGTTCAGGCGTTGCTGTTAGTCCAAGTAAGAACTTTGGTTTAAAATGATTAATGACTCTATCATAAGTTGGTGCAGATGAGCGATGTGCTTCATCAATAACAATATAGTCAAATGCATCCTCTTTTAGTTTAAATAAGTTTTTTTCTCGGCTCAAAGTCTGTATGGATGCAAAAACATAATCTGAATCAATCTGTTTTTCATGTCCTGTATAAAGACCCATCTTTACATTATGCACACTTTTAAATGTCTTCATCGCTTCTTTCAGTATCTTCTCTCGATGTACAATAAATAGTAGTCTTTTTGGATTTAATTGAAGTGCATCAAAGGCTGCTAAATAAGTTTTACCTGTTCCAGTAGCCGCAATCACCAGTCCCTTTTTTTGTCCGAGTTTTCTTAGGTTATAGAGTGATTCTAAAGCTATTTCTTGCATATAATTAGGCTTCAGAGACGGAAAATTAAACTGTTCATCAACAAATTCAATTAGACTTTGATTATCAATATCTAAATCATTCGCTATTTGATTAACAATATCAGTATCTGAATTGTCTTTTAAAAAATCTACGATTTGTTTAATCAGCATTTGTTGATTTACTTTCGAATACTTATCTGCATAATAGATCTTTTCATATGATTGTAAATAGGTTTCATCGAGCAATACAACATTGTCATCATTCCAAAGTTCATCAAAATCTTTATGAATACCATTTATTAGTTCTCTATTCTCTTTAGAAAAATAAGTCAAATTCCATTCATGATTATACTTAAGTGCTTTCTCAGTTAAATTAGAAGATCCAATGGTAAGCTGAACATGCGTATCATACTCAAACAAATACCCCTTTGTATGAAAACCTCGAACGTTTTTTTCGATAGTTTTGTAAACTCTTACTTCAATATTTTCAAATTGAAGCAATCTTCTCAACGCTTTTGGATCAGTCCCAAGCATGTAATCTGTTGTGAGAATTCGACCAATAACCCCTCTAATTTGAGTCTTATGGAACGCATCTACTAATAACTGTATAGCAGCATCTGATATAAAAGCTACTGAAAAAGAGAAGCTATTACAGTTTCCAATAGACCATTCAATATGATTATAGAAGTTTCTACTTCGTTCATTTTTGACCAACTGTATTTTTTCCATATATACCTAAACTTTCTATCAATCGTAAATGTCACATCGGTTAATCGTGCTTATATTATTTTCATTATATCACTTTTTAACCATTATTTTACATAAACTATCTCGCTAAGTCATCATAATAAACGAAGAAATCACCGTGTTTAAGAAAAAATCCCCTCAACCAAAACTTCTACATTTTAAATCAAATGTGTGGTTTTCTTTAAGGGGATTTTTCTTATTGTATTAAAAACATACTACGCAATATGTATATCTTTAATAATATCGTCAATGATTGACGATATTTCATCGACAACTTCATTTAAAGTTTTATCATTGGTTAAATCAACATTGACCATTTTGGCAAGTTCCATTGGGGATTTAGTGCCACCAGCTTTTAATACTTCAATCCAGTCTTGTGGTTTAATGGTTTTTTCTTCTAACATTTTTGATACTTTGGTGCCCAGTGTCAACCCTGCTGAATACGTATATGGATACAAGCCCATAAAGTAATGTGGTTGTCTCATCCAAGTCAAGCCAGCATAATCTGGAATCTCAACGGCATCTCCCCAAAACTTTCTTAATACTTTAAGTTTCAAGTTATTAAGGATGTTGGCTGATAGAGGTTGTTTAGCATCCACTCTATCATAGACTTCTCTTTGGAAGGCTGCCTCTAATAAATGTGTTACAAAGTTATGGTAATACGTTCTCGAAATCATTACAGATTTAATCCATGTTTTTTCTCTAGCCGTTTTTGCGTTTTTGATAAGATGATTCGCCATGAGTAGTTCATTGGTGGTAGATGGCGCTTCTATGAAATACATAGATGGTCTTGTATTAAAGACTTTTTGTGTTTTATTCGCATATTGAAAATGCCCTGCATGTCCAATTTCATGGGCTAAGACCATGGCTTCGTCCATTTGACCATTCCAGTTTAATAAGATGTAGGAAGCTGAGCCATATGGGGATGAACAAAACCCACCTGTAGACTTACCTTGATTTTGTGGGAAATCTACCCATCTTTCATCAAACGCACGTCTAACAATTTGATTATAGTCGTTACCTAAGATCGATAATCCTTCAATTAACAACGTTTTGGATTCTTCAATGGTGATTTTTGGTTCAAACGAAGGATCTACCGCTAGTTTTAAATCTGCATAAGTCATTTTATCTAGTTTGTGTATGTCTTTTAGTAAGAGCGCGTAACGTCTCATTGCTGGAGATAGTTTTTCCATAATGACATCGATTTGTCTGTCCATGAAATCTTTGGTGACCTTTTGACCCTCTAATAAGTATTCATAAACATTATTAAAACCTCTTAATTCACTCATGATCTTTTCTTTTTGAACATGCGCTTGATAGTTATTCGCAAACCCATGTTGGTATTCAGAAAGTTTTTGATAGAATGATTCATATGCCATTCTTCGAACTAAGGTGTTTTCTTCGTATTCATATTCATTTTCAAACAGTGTAAAAGAGTTTGGATAGGCTTTATCATCTACAGTGAAATCATTGAATGTCATATCTGCCAGTTTAAAGCGATTATAGTTTCCATAAGAAGCATTAATAACAGGGGATAAAGCCACTAATGTCTTCTCAACCTCTGGGCTTAAAGTGTGTGCTTTATCTAATACAGTCTCTTTTAAATAGTAACTATTGTCTTCATTAAGGGAGGCAGCTTCTAATAATAATTCATCTGGTTTTGTTTTAAGTTCATTATCAAAAAAAGACAATTTTTTTGATATGGCTTGAAAACGCATCATGGCTTTACCATGACGCATTTGGTTTTCTTCCGAGATTGAATCTGTGCTGGTTTGTAAAGAACTGTATGCACCAATCTTGGATAGACTTCCTTGAATATCTTGTAGTTCAGAAAGGGCTTCATTGATGATTTCTTTTGTGTTTAAATGCCCTTCAAACTTCTTAGAAAAAAGGTCAATTGCTTTTTCTACTGAATCAAAAGCTTCCTCATAAAGTGTTTCTGTTTTAAATAGGTTTGCCATGTCCCATGTATGATTAAGATTCAGTTCATGACGTTTTGGTAATTGTTTTTTCATTTAAGTTCACTCCTTTTAAAAAATTATAACATAAACGATTAAACAACAGTCATGTTTATTGGATAAACCAATAGTATAAATCCTCCGCGTTTTAACGCGGAGGATTGTTTTTATATCACTATGAGTTAACTATTTGTTTTTAAGGTCATGGTAGGCTTTTGCAAGTTTACCACCAACAAGAGCGTTGTTATACACTAAAGCTAAGTTTGCTTGTAGGCTCTTACCTTTTGTTTCTTCTACTATTTTCTTTAATAAATATGGGGTAACGTCTTTACCTTCAATATTGTCAATGACACTTTGCTTGACTGCTCTATCAATGATGTCATTCATATAATCATTGTCTAGTGAATCTTTTTCTAAAATTGGATTTGCTACTAATAACCCACCTTTTAGATTAAGGGCGTCTTTGGTTAACACAATCTTCGCTAAGTCTTCAATGTTTTCAACATGTAGGTGTAGTTTAATGTCTGATGTTCTGGTGTAAAATGCTGGTAAAACGCTGGTTTGATATCCAACTACGGAAACGCCTTTGGTTTCTAAGTATTCCATGGTTCTTGGTAGATCCAAAATGGCTTTTGCTCCAGCACATATCACAGTAACATTGGTTAAAGCTAGTTCTTCTAAATCTGCAGAAACGTCTAACGTATTAGCGAAACCTTTATGTACCCCACCAATGCCTCCAGTAACAAAGAATTTGATGTTTGCCATTTCTGCACAAATCATGGTTGAGGCGACCGTAGTTGCACCCATTTGTTTTAAAGCGATGACAGAGGCTAAGTCACGTCTAGAAACTTTTAAAACGTCTTTGGATTTCGCCAATGTTTCTAAGTCATCATCTGATAAACCAATCTTAATTTTACCATCCATGATGGCGATGGTTGCTGGTATTGAGCCTTGTTCTCTAATGATTTGTTCTACTTTTTTAGCCATGACGACATTGTCTGGATATGGCATACCGTGTGAAATGATGGTTGATTCTAAAGCTACTACTGGAAGATTCTTTTCAAGTGCGTCTTTGACTTCTTTTTTAATGTCTAAAAATGCTTCATAAGTTTTCATATTTTTTAAGCTCCTTTTTAATTTGATTAATGGATAGTTTTGGGTTAACTGAATAAGGGGATTGAATCGTTAAACTGGCACTCGCTGCCCCATATTTGACACTTCTTTCAAGCGATTCTTCATGAATCAACCCGTGTAAAACTGCGCTGCTAAATGCATCGCCCGCACCAGTAACATCGATGACGAGTTCATCCGGAATCACAAAAGCGTTTTGATAAGCATAGTGTTTACCATCATAATAGATTGAACCTCTCTTACCGTTTGTGATCACAACTTTATGAAGCCCTTTTAGAACCCATTTTTGAATCAATACTTCTAAGTTTGTTTCTGTGGTTTTAAAATAACTTTGACTTTCATCTAGGTTGCAAATGAGTAGTTCTACGCCATTTAAATCATTCGGGAGATGTTTCATCTTTGGGCCAGATACCCCGATAATGGCAAGTTTCTTATCTTCGATTTGACTATACTCAATTAAAGCTTCCAGTGCGTCTTTAGTCATATTTGTGTCTGCAATAAGCCAAGTGCTTAAGCTCAAATGTCTTTTGTGTTCTAAAATCCAATTTCTGTCCATGTGCTTATTAATAGACATATTGGCAAAGCCCACATCCATATTGCCTTCTTGATTAATCACTGCATAATACCCACCAGTGTGTTCATTCTTAAGTTTATCACAGGCAAAAACTTCCATTGTTTTCCTAGAATACTTAAGCAAGTCCTCGCCTGCACTGTCATCGCCTAATACCGTCATTAATGAGACTGTGTGATTGAGCCTTGCAAGATTATCCGCAACATTTCTGATGACCCCACCGTAAGAGATGGTGGAACTCACAGGGTTTGAAGTACTAAGCACAAGTGGCTCTTCCAATCGAAAGGTGTAGTCTAAATTTGCACCACCAATACACGTGACATAGGCTTCTTTTCGAAGGACATAAGGTTTGCCAAGTATGATGCCTTTTTCTTGAAGACCCGAAATCAAATTCGCAATAGCAGGTCTAGACAGTTTTAATTGATCCGCCATGTATTGTTGTGACACATACGGATTCTCTTTTAAGATGGACACTACTTTTCTTTCGTTTTCATTCAGTTTCATACGTCACCATCCTACTTTTGTTTTATTTCAAACATTTGTTTATACTCCTATTTTATACCTAACAGAATGATTTGTAAAGTCCTTTTAGTTTAAAAATGAAAAAAAACGGACGAAGCCGTTTTTTTGTTATGTTTCTATATTTTTGTTTTAAGCACACGCATTGCGTTCAATACAGCCAATAAAGACACCCCAACATCCGCAATGACTGCTTCCCACATGGTTGCCATACCAATGGCTCCAAGTGAAAGAAATAAGAGTTTAATTCCTAACGCAAATAGGATGTTTTGCCATACAATTCTACGAGTTTTTTTCGCAATCATGATCGCTGTTACAATGCTTAATGGCTCATCGTTCATGATAACGATATCGGCGATATCAATGGCAGCGTCTGCGCCTAATCCTCCCATAGCAATCCCAATGTCCGATCTGGCTAACACAGGCGTATCATTAATCCCATCGCCAACAAAAAAGAGTTTGCCTTTTTTAGATGTCTGTTTGAGTAATTCTTCAACCATTCTAAGCTTTTCACCGGGTAACAACTCACTATGGATGACATCCATTTCTAGCCTATTACCGATATCATCTGATATAGCTTTCTTATCGCCTGTGAGCATAACGGTTTTCTTAACACCCAATGCTTTCAACCGTTTAATGGTCTCTTTTGAGTCTTGTTTGAGTACGTCTGATAGGATAATCTCACCAATATGACGATGATTTTTAGCAACGTATAATACAGTACCTAAGGCACTTGAAGGTTTGAATGTAATGGTTTCTTTCATCATTAATTTTTCATTGCCTATTAAAATGGAATCTGAAAGATAGGTTGCTTTTAAGCCAAACCCTGGTAACTCTTCAACTTGAGTGACTAAAGAACTATCTACTTGATTTGGATACGTTTTAAGTATAGACTGTGCAATTGGATGATTTGAGAAACTTTCCACATGTGCGGTGATTCTTAACAGTTCGTCTTTGGTCATTTCGCCACAAGGCCATACCTCTGTGACTTCGAAGCTACCTGCAGTCAGTGTGCCTGTTTTATCGAACACTGCGATTTCAACTTGGTTAAGAGCTTCCAGATAATTGCCTCCCTTAACGAGAATACCATGCTTAGAGGCTGCACCTATGCCACCAAAAAAACCAAGCGGGATAGAGACAACCAAAGCACAAGGACAAGAAATCACTAAAAATATCAAAGCTCGATAAAGCCAATCTTCAAAGGAAGCATCTTGAATGATAAGGGGGGGAATCACGGCCAATAATAAAGCGAAAATTGTTACAATAGGTGTGTATATTCGCGCAAACTTCGTAATAAAGTGCTCAGTCTGTGCTTTTTTACTGGTTGCATTTTGAACCATTTCTAGTATCACAGAAGCGGTTGATTCACCAAAGGGCTTAGAAACTTTCACGGTTAAAACCCCGGATAGATTGCTGCACCCAGATAAAACTAAGTCGTGTGGGTTTACTGTTTGTGGCAGTGATTCACCTGTTAACACTTTGTTATCTACTGATGAGCTTCCTTCGATGATCATACCATCCAACGGGATTCTTTCACCTGGTTTAATTACGATGATGTCTCCAACATTAATACGCTCAACCGATACAACCTGATAGTCGTTTCCTACTTTTAAAGTGGCAACATCCGGTCTTATTGACATGAGTTTTTTAATCGATTTTCTTGAACGATTCACTGCGACTTTTTGAAAAAACTCACCAATTTGATAAAAAATCATGACAGCGACCGCTTCAGGGTGTTCATTAACTGCAAACGCCCCGAGCGTTGCAATCGTCATCAAAAAGTTTTCATCAAACACTTTACCGTGTAAAAGATTTTTGATGGCTTTCCACACGACTTTACCACCAATAATGACATAACTCAAAGCCAATAAAAGATAGTATAGTAGGCTGCCTTTATCCATTAAAAAGGCATTAACAAACACAATTAATCCAATGACGAAATAAATGATTTCAGTTTTCATCATCCCATCCATTGAATCATCAGTGTCCAATTTATTTGCCATTTTTGAAAGGGTTACGCCGGGCTCAATACGATCGATAATTTGTTTGGCTTTGTGTTCAATTTGATTTTCTAATAAAGGGTCTTTGATATTAATGGTCAGTTTTTTAGAGATAAAGTCCAAATGTGCAGACATAACATTTTCAGTCCGATTGAGTTTATCCTCAATTTTGGCAGCACAATTGGCACAATCTAGTCCATCCATTTTATATACTAAAGCAGTACTCATCTCACTGACTAAAACATCTTTTTCGACACTTTTAACCATGTTAGTGATTTGTTTCAGTAACAATGCCTTGTCTTCATGCTTTAAAACCATCACAGTAAGTTCTTTATCTATAAAACTTAAGTGTGCTTTATTTACACCTTTTATATCGCGGATTCTTTCTTCGATTTCACTTTTAGAGCTTTCAGAACTCAAGTGATTTAACTTATATTTGATTTCTTTCATCTAGATACCTATTTATGTTCTATGTGCGACAGCGCTTGAGATACTAGTGTATCCACATGATTGTCATCTAACGTATAAAACACAACATTTCCTTCTTTTCTATATTTGACTAAACGATGGTTTCTTAGTACTTTTAGTTGATGTGAAACTGCCGATTGACTTAACCCTACTACTGTTGATAAGTCACACACACAAAGTTCACCTGATTTGAGTGCCAAGATAATCTTCATGCGCGTTGGATCGCTAAAAGCTTTAAAGAAATCTGCCATATTAAACACAGTTTTATCAGAGGGCATGATTTTTTTAGCCTGTGTAATTTTCTGAGGATGTACCACATTACATCCGCATATTTCAATGTTATTTTTTTTCATGATACACCTCAATCTATATGAATGTTCGTTCATATAGGTCAATTATAGCATATGACTGGCAAATGTCAAAAAAAATAAGACTAGGTGTCTAATTTCCTAGTCTCACTATGAATCATTTTGTTTTTATAAGGGATGATAACATTAATCGTTAATTGTTTTATTGATTGCTTTAGTTAATTTAGCCACATTAATACTCTTATAATGTTCGCTTTCTTCAGCCTCTAAAACTCTTTCTTTAGTCGTATTTGTCCTGAAATTCGCTGAAACATAGTAGTAGTTTCTAAATCCATCATGAACAACCACAATGTAATAGACATCATCTTCATAGTCTCCATAAGCTGCTTCGATCACAAATCCATCTTCCATGTTGTTGTCGACTAAAAAATCAGAGATATAAGCAACTGCGTCTTCGTCAATTTGATTGTCTGGTAATAGTTTCGGAATAAAGACGAATCCAAGTGTCGTCACAACTATTGCAGTAAAAGTCACTATAATGACGATAATCGCATTTTTACTGAGTTTATAGTTTGTTTTAGGCTTCGATGCCTCTTCTTTTGCATGTACCATAAATGGTTGAAAATACATATTCCCCAAAGACCCTAAGTAACCAATCACCTGAATCAATAGAAATACCCATGCAAGAAAAACGATTCCAAATGAGGTCAGTAAATCAAATAAGAATTTTGTTGGATAAGAGACTAAGTACACGACTACCTGAGGAGCAGGATGATCGTCTTTGTGTTCCTCAATAGTGGATTTAATATACTCTACAGGAATTCGTGACATTTCGATTATGAAATATACAACAATGAAAACCATTGATAAAAAAATAAAAATAACGTGTAGCGGTAAAAGTAAAACCATTAATATGATTTTCATCCAAAGAGGAAAAATATCATAATAAGTAAATCTAAAATAAGACTTAAAAACTGCTGAAAATACGTCTTGGAACTTTTTCATCTTCTAACCCTTTCTTTTTTAACTTTTAGTGGTCTTAACTGCTTGGTAAAGCAAAATACCACATTATTATCAGTATAGCACACACGGTAAGTATAATCAATATAACGCTTACATATCGTTTTATTTATGAGAAATCGCAATTTTTCAAACACACTAAAACAGGTTAGTTGAAACACATCTACTTTTCGTTTATCGTAATCCAATATCTTTGAACGATTTTGCCATACTCACCCATCAACTCATTTTCAAGGATACCGCCATTACGAATGATTGCTTTGACAGAGGCAATGCGTTAGCCACTAAATTAACCATGATCATCAAACCAAAAGTAACAACTGCGAAAATGAAAGATGCTATCAACACGGTAATTTCTCCTTTCAAACATCTAAACCCAATCCAACCCTATATTTTGGTTGTTAGATCTTTATGCCTATGTCTTAATTCTATCACTGGTAAACATAGATAGAAAAAAGAAGATTTTCATCTTCTTTTTATTTTACTTTACAATCTGAATGATTTTTTAAGTATACGGGAATACTCTCATTAAAAAACTGAATAAACGTTTCAATCATATCGTCTAGATTCTCCGGTAATACGTCTAAACCTTGTTGGAGCGCAATGCCATCTATCGCCGCAATCAAAATGGATGCCATACTTTTTTGGCACATGGTTTGGTCAATCTCAAATGATTTACTAAAAAGCTTTGAGACAGCTTCCATCATTCTTTCATAGGCTTGTTTATAGGCTATGGTCAAGTGATCATTTTTCTTAATCACATCACTGACAATTTGAATATGCAGTTTTTGTTGGTCTGATTTTCTAATACGAAGTTCCACTTGTTTATTAATCTCAGCTAAAAGCGATTTACCCTTATAGGCTTGTTCATCTTGTTCTACTTTATCGTACAATGATGCAGTAAAATACAATGATTGTTGCATAGCATCAAATATCAAGTCATCTTTGCTTTTATAAAAGTGGTAGATAGCCCCTGTTGTTAGCCCTGCAGTTTGAGCTATTTTTCTTACTGACACCTGTTCAATTGGATAAGCCTTTAGTGTTTTTAAAGTTGCATCAATAATATGCTGTTTGCGTTGATTTACAGATTCCATATATTCACATCCTTAAAAATATGATAACATGAAACATCACTTTTTATGCCATTGCTTTGACTTCTTGATACCCTTTAAGATCCACATACAACTCATCTTTGTACGGATTACGTTTGGTTTTGATGATTTTATATACCATGTATCCTAATACCAAGAGATTTACAACTAGTGACAACGCACCAAAAACCGTATAGGTAACTTCGTTATATGAACTTTTTACAACAAATGCTCCATCATCTTGAAATGAAGGAAAAGTTTGTGCAAACATACACCAAATAGCAAGCGTTTGGGCTCTGTGTTGTAACCATGCGCCTTTACCAACGGTAAACGCACATAATGTTGGTGCAATCAATAATGCTAATCCAGCATAAAATGAGTGTGTTGGTATGGCATTATATGTATAGGTGAAATTCCATAAATCATAGGCAATGATCCAAAACCATAACATATCTGGCCAAATCATATCGCGTGATTGGTCTTTTTTAGTAGCCTTTCTAATCACAATCCCAAAAAATCCAGTAATCGTAATAATGTTAATGATACCAGCTATGCCGTTCATGAAATTCCATGACCCACCCATTACGCCAGTAACATCACCTGATATTTGCCCCGAAAACTGGTTAAAATATGATACCCCAATTTCGAAATCTCTGATGACTGCTTCCAAAATGTTTATGGCTAAAATGAGTGCTGGAAATATTAATACCCATTTATTGTCTCTTAATCGCCATACGACTTCTTTGGTAACTTTGTCCTTTTTTTCAACAAAACGAATTGCCCAAAAACCAATACATCCTGCAAGTGCAGAGTATACTTTTACCAAATGAAACCAATCCGTATACGTTTTTTCTCTTAAAACTGTAAGCCATAAAATCGTTAATATAATAGGTAGTCCTACAAAAGCAAACAACCCTATCCATTTAAATCTTCTAGTTAATTCGTTTAGTCCAAACAAACCAGCTAAAACTACAAGCCAAACCAATACCGTTGTCCATACATCATGTGTAAAAACAAACATTTAAAACATCTCCTTTTCTTTTCCTTATAAAAGATAATCGACATTATCTTTATGACTTAATCATTTAAAACTAATAGGCAACTATCTGCTTGATATTAAACTGCCTACCACTGATAACATTGAACTTTTGACTGTGACACTTTGGACATAATCCATCATGCTCTGTGATTCGGTATTGATGTCCACATTCACAAAGTCCAATCGCTTTAATCTGTTCAATTTCCAATTTCATGTCTTTTAAAAATGATTGTTCAATTGCGATTGGATATACCTCTTCAATATAGTGTGGTACCACACCAGAGGCTTCACCTATTTCTAAGACGAGCGACTGAACATGTGTTAGTTTTTGTTCTTTTACTATTTTTTCAATGGTTTCTACAACATGGATAACAATCCCTAATTCATGCATATTTAGTCACGCTTTCTTAATAGTTTTCCTTTAAAATTCTTAACAGCAATTTTTACTTTTCTTTTTAATACTTGTTTAACAATGATTGGCTTTAACTTTTCAAAGGTAACGCCTTCTTCATTATAGACACGCTTTAGTGTAATGGCATCAAATTGACACTTAGTCGTACATTGTCCACACCCAACGCACATATAGGGGTCTACTTTCGCTTGTCCGCACTTCAGACATCGTGAAGTTTCTAACTTAATTTGTGCTTCTGAAAGAATACCTGTATGTTCTTTAAACTGACCAGATGTATTGAATGTCTCACCGCTTGGTGCCTTTTGTCTAGGAATTTGATCGTAGCTAATAGGTTCTAAATTGTCTTTATCCAGTGATAAGAAAGGGTTATGATAGCGTCCTATTGTAAGACTTTGTCCTTTATTTACATAGCGATGAATTGAAATGGCAGCCTGTTTGCCACAAGCAATCGCATCAATTGCAAACTTGGGCCCCGTAACGGCATCCCCACCAGCAAAAATGTCTGACACTGATGTTTGAAGCGTCAATTCATCCGCGATAATCGTGTGGTTAGAACGACAATCCACCTGTTCTTCTTCTGAAAAATAGCTCGAATCAATGGCTTGTCCGATTGATAATATGATTGTGTCAACAGGTGTTTCATAATCATTATTCTCATCGAAAACAGGTGAAAAACGGCCTTGATCATCGTGTGTGCTTAAGCATTTCTTAAATACAATTTTATTGATCAGTTCACCCTCTTTAACGAATGCTTTAGGCCCATATCCATTAAAGATATCTATTCTTTCTGCCAATGCTTCTAAAACTTCTTCTTCAAGGGCAGGCATATTATGTCTTTCTTCTAAACAAAACATGGATACTTGATCAGCACCTAATCTAATCGCAGATCTAGCTACATCAATGGCCACATTGCCGCCACCTATAACAACCACGTGTCCTTTAAGCTGTTTTTGTTCATTAACGTTCACACGTTTTAAGAAATCTACTGCTGTTAAAACATTGTCAGAAGCTTCATTTTCAAGCCCTAGTAGTCTGGATTTTTGAGCACCAATTGCTACATAAAATGCCTTAAATCCATCTTTTCTTAATTGGTCAATGGTCAATGATTTCCCAATTTCTATGCCTGTTTCAAACGTCACACCCAATGTTCTTAATATGTCAATTTCCGCCTGTATGACGTCTTTTTGTAATCTAAATCCAGGGATGCCATGCATGAGCATGCCGCCAACCTGTTTTTCTTTTTCAAAGACCGTCACTTTATATCCCTCTATAGCGAGATAATAGGCACAAGATAACCCAGAAGGACCGGCACCTATAATCGCGATTTTTTGATGATAGTCATGCTTAATGTCAGGGATGTAACGATTTTCTTCATATAAGTCTTGTTGAGCGATATACTTCTTAATGTCATCGATTGCTACAGGGTCATCGATGTCTCCTCTTGTACATGCTTGTTCACACAATCTCGGACAAATACGTCCACAAACAGCAGGAAAAGGGTTATATTTTTTAATCATTTTTAAAGCTTCCTTGTATTTCCCTTGTGCTGCAAGTTGAATATATCCTGGTACTGATATATGTGCAGGACATTCTGCCTTACAAGGGGCGGACCCTGATGATACGGTAGGTTCTCTATGTATTCTATAGTCTTCATCAAACATATCTTGTGTGAATGTAGTATCTCTTGGCGTGACGAGTGTTTTATACGCCGGCAATGGTGTTTTAGAACATAATGACTGTCCAAGACGGACTGCATTCGTTGGACAATTATCCACACATTCTCCACAACCAACACATTTTTCCTCGTTAACAACTGCCACATAGTTCGATCTTACCATATCGGTATTTTTAAACATTTCTGCAGATCGTAAAGAAAAACAAGAACAGCCACAACAATTGCAAATAGCATGTGTTTGACCAGAACCGTCTAAATTGGGGATTTGGTGCATGAGTCCGTTTTCTTCCGCCTTTTTAATAATCTCAAACGCTTCTTCTCTTGTAATAGCTTTCCCGCGATTAGTCCTGATGTAATATTCTGCCGCGTGACCTAACTGAATACACATATCCTCTTTAAGGTGCCCGCAGCCTTCACCCATCGATTCTCGTGCTGTACGACATGCACAATCAGATACAGAAAAAACGGTGTGCTCATTTAAGTACTTAGAAACTTCTTCATAATCCGCACGTCTTGTTTCAGCTTTAATCGCTGTTTCGATTGGAATCACTCTCATTAATCCTTTTCCAACTGGAAATGCACCGGCTGTTTTTGGGCCTTTAACAATCCCATAATCGTTAAATGCCACAGCAATCTCAGGGTGTTTTTCAACATTTGCTAAATTGTTAGCCATCATTTCCATAACACCTGGAATCCAAGTATCATGCCAAAACACATCTTGGCCATTTTCGGTATTAACAAAAGATACCCCAACATCAGCCAGTTTTAACAACATCTTTTGGCAATAGTCTTCAGTCTTGTTTGCTTGTTTGGCTATGTCCTGAGCTGTTTGATGAACTCTAAACTTTAAAAAAAGACCAATTCCAGCCATTTCCTGTGTGACCACTGGCGCGAGTATTCGATACTCTGGATCTAGTACAGTCAGCCCTTTTTTTGAACCCATCTTTTTGTTGCTGATTTTGTTTGCAAGTTTTAATACTAAGTTTTCTGTCGTATTCATCATTTAGTAGCCTCAATCTGTTGAATCAACCAATCAAACCACGGTGACATGCCCTCGCCTTTTTTTGCAGATATCGGAATGACTTTTATGGATGGATTAATTTCTTTAGCCCGTTTCGAGACCGCGTCTAAATCAAAATCGAAATGTTCTATTGTATCCATCTTATTAATCAATAAAACATCTACAACGCGAAACATTTTAGGGTATTTCAATGGTTTATCATCACCTTCTGGTACAGATAAGATCATGACATTCTTAGTTGCACCTGTGTCAAATGATGCCGGACAAACTAGATTTCCAATATTTTCAAGTATCACAAAATCAAGCCCATCAACCCCTAGTGCCTCAAGACCACTTTCAGTCATAGAAGCGTCTAAGTGACACATACCTGAAGTGTGCAGTTGAATGACTTTTGCATTGGTTTTTGAAATCGTATTTGCATCAACATCAGAATCAATGTCTGCCTCTATGACGCCAATTTTAAATTTGGATTTCAAGTGATTAATCGTTTGAACTAAGGTCGTTGTTTTGCCAGAACCCGGTGACGACATTAAGTTTAACAAAAAGTATTTTTTGTCTTTAACAGATGACCTTACCATTTGTGCCTTTTCATCATTATTTGCAAGCACGTTGCGTTGAATCTCAATGATTTTATACTTTTCCATATAATAATTCCTCCTATTCAATTAAGATAACAATCGTTATGTTTTACTCTATTTATAGCATGATTTCTAAATAAAGACAAGACTTTTTCTAAATTAATGGTGTTAATGCATGTTTTCACGATAATCTCTTAGTGCTACTTATACACAGATTATAATAATCGTTCACGATGCTTCTCAATCAGGAGCCTTAACAAATGCTCGAATTTGTGTAAAATAGCCGATTACTCAAATCTTAGTCGTTACTTAAATAAGGTGACTATTGATCAGTCCCGTAGGTCATTAACTCATCCACTTATTGCTCATTTACTCTTGAATTAGCTAAATGGTCTAAGACATAGCTTTACTATTTATCAGAATCAAGTTCATTCATCGAACAACTCTTTGTGATTCAATATCATAACGCACTCGTATCAATGATATCAATGTGATTGCGTACTTAGAATATGTATTAGACTACTCTCAATCTTAGCCGCTTCAATCTTTATTACCGTATCATCCAATAATGATTAGAAGATTCAAAAACTCGTAATCAGCTGCCACTTTCCGCCACAAGGAAAGCATCCCAAAATACTTCAAAATGGCTAAGAATGCTCTAATCTCCGTCATGATGAAAATGGACTTTCATTCGACAAAAACGCCCAACAGTATAAACTGCTGGGCGTTCTTTTAGTCTTGGGGTGTAGATATTTGACGTTTACCAATATCTACTTGGTAAAGTGAGAAAAGTCCTTATTAAAGCAAAAAAAGGCCAGATACATGGGCGTTTAGATAATCGCTTTATTGTATCAAACCTATGTTTGTTATATGTGTGATGCTACCTATTTTGATACACCAGCGCACCCCTAGCAAGATTTTACGCACCCCTAAAAGATGCCTCAGTTAAGACGTTTTTTTTAATAGGTTCTGACCATTATACATTTTTTTCATAGACTATTTTTTAATCAATATTTAGTATCTCTTTTTCTTCCTCTGTCAATAAACCTTTACCTAGTAATCTGTTTAAATATATAATAGGGTAATTCATTAAAATTGGTATCATCATCAATAAAGTGATTGAGTCTG